>Ga0209535_1000833_pt1 | contig 21415 bp, 22 predicted proteins | sample LinPmetageLP28_FD_184041 | JGI IMG/M metagenome (GOLD analysis project Ga0209535, IMG submission 184041) | Marine viral communities from the Pacific Ocean - LP-28 (SPAdes) (version 2) | ecosystem: Environmental > Aquatic > Marine > Oceanic | place: Pacific Ocean | collected 2009-08-22
ACATTTACTCTGTCTATATACTTTTGATATTCTGCACCATTTGCTTGCGCCCATGCAGTGCCTCCTAATTGATTTAAAAGGTCGCCTAATTGTTTGATTTGCTCTTCAGTAGCTTCAAACATAAAAGCCTCTACTAATAGTAATGTGCCACGCATAGAACTAATTAAATCTTGATCTGCACTAGTTGATATAACTTCTGGTCCACCCTGTGCTACATCTGGTGTAGGTTCCATTTGTTTTAATAAGTTGTTTAATGCATCTATTGTTTTTTGTGTTTCTGGATCTGGTCCTGCTGGTGCTGCACCAGGTGCTTTTGCTGTTGCAGTATTGCCGGCTAATGCCGCAAGTGTTTCTTGACCTGCTGCTCCGTCAACTGATAAACCTTTTGACTTTTGGAAATCTTGTACTGCTTTAAATGTACCATTACCGTACTTGCCGTCAACGCCATTTGGATCAAATCCTGCATCTAATAAGTCTTGTTGTAACTTTTTAATTTCAGGCATTGCTTTTTTGCCGCCGTCTTGATATTGTTTCATCAAACTAGCAGTACTTGCTGGTGTTGCACTTGCTTGTGTTGCGGCTGCGTCTGCTGGACCGTCAACTCCTGCTGTTGCTTGTGTTGCGGCTGCGTCTGCTGGACCGTCAACTCCTGCTGTTGCTTGGCCTGCATCTGCTCCACCGCCTTGTGGTGCGGTGTCTTGTGTTGCAGCTGCTGCATCAGCTGGTCCGTCAACTCCTGCTGTTGCGGCTGTTGCTGCTTTTGGGTCAGCGCCTGTTTTCTTTTGTACTGTATCAGCTGCTGCTTTTGCAGTTTCGTCGTCTAAACCTAATGCTTTTTTACCGTAGGCTACAAGGTCGTCAAACCAACCTTCTTGCATTTCAGCTTCACGTTTTTCTTGTAATGCTCTTGTTTCAATACCGTATGCATCAGCTGTTTTAATTAAATCTTTAATACTTTTCATTTTTTACTCCCTACAGGGCTTGTGTTGTTTGGTGTGTCGTCTATATCCTTAGACTCTCCTGCCGGGACACCTTCCATGTGGTTAATATCTTTTTCTTTGCGGACGCCTTCTAATTCTTTTAGTAGGTCCATTACTCTATTGCCTGCAACGCTTTCTTGAGCACTTTCTCCGCCCATGTCTTCAGTACCTAATACTGCTTCATATGGTTTATCTTCTGTTTCCATTTGTTGTCTTTCAACAGGATCGTTTTCTCCTCTTACAACAATATGTGAATGTGGAACAGTACAGTTATCAACTAGATACTTTTCTAAATGATGTGATGTTGTTGGGTAGCTTAATTCTGCTTCGTATTGCGTAACTTCTAAATTACTTAGCTGTGGAAAGTCTAACGGTTTCTCTGATATTGGACTTCTTTTGCCTGAACTTAGATTTACTAAATCAAAACGTCCTAAGTGTTGCTCCATATGATCCGCAAATGCTTCTGGTAAATCACCAGCAACTCTGATCATAAATTTATATGTTTTTTGAGCTTCTGTCAAAAATTGTGTAAAATTTTTCATAACTGTATTCCTATACTAATACTATTTATCCATGTTCTTTAGTTTTTCTAATAAACTATTACGGTCCGTAACAATTACGCCTTCGCCTTGCACAATACTGCCGTCGGCACCGGAATCTTTATCCGATTTTTCCTTTTTAAGTTGCAATTCAACCATTTTTAATTTTTTGTCCATCTTTGCAACTTTAGCATCTAATGATGTCTTTAACATACCGCCTGCTACTTCAAAGACTCTACCTGAGTATCTTGACTCAACATTCATACCCAAATCCATTAAATCTTCGTAGCTTTGTAGTGCCCTTTCTGCAATATCATTAAGTTCACTGTCGGCTTTTTCGCCTAAACCTTTAACACTAGGCAATGCACTAGCAATTTTGTCAAACTCTGCAATATCTCTTATTGTTTCGTTATGTTCAACAACTGCTTGCTGTTTTTTACTAGTGTTATCTGCTTCAATAATTTCTTTTGACTCAGGTAAGTTTAGAAGTTCTTCTAATTTTTTTGTCATGATTGCACCATAATTTGCTATTATTATTTATCAAAGTCGTAATCGTACAAAAAAATATCGGTTTTATACATTTGGTATACTTTGTCTATTATCGCTTGCCATTATGGAATATATCCTGTTCGGTGACAACTCTAAAAACTATTTTATTTTGTTTGCAATATGCAGTAGCAGCTTCCCACTTTGCTTGGTTAATAATATAATGGGCTTGATTGTGTTTTGATCTACCTAATTTTTCTTTTATAGCTTGATTACTAGGTTTAACTTCAATAAGTTCTGCATGTTGTTTTCCTTTTGCATCAGTGTATGCAATAAAAAAATCAGGAACATAAATTGAATATTTTCCTGTTAATGGATTTCTATAAGGAATTTTTATTGCTTCACTTGCCCATTTAGCAATATTTTCGTTTGAATCGCAAAACCTCATAAAGGCAAATTCCCATCCGCTTCTATAAGTTGGTGTTCTGTTTCCTATATATTTTTCTGGAAATTTTGGTACAAACTTTCCCTGGGCAAACTTAGCCATTAGAGAATGATATTTCTTTTTTCAGTTTTGTTTGCAGTATTTTTTACTTTGTATCCTAAAGTACTAGTTTTTAATCTATTATAGTTAAGTATTTCTGTAACAACTGCACTAAGTTGAACAGCCTCTAAACCTTTAAGTGTATCTAATAATTCAAATACTTTAACATTATCTAACTTAGATTGTTGTAGTAAAACACCTGCTGTACTTATAGATGCATTTTTATCAAAACCTCTTTTGTCAAAAAAAGCAATTACTGCATCTACTTCATTTGCAGGGTAACTTAATTTTTGGTTAAAGTATTGATCAAAAAATTGGTTTACTTTAGTGTCATTAGTATTTGGCTGTGATGGTAGACTAGACATATTATCTTCCTAATACAGTTTGGTTAAGATTTTCAAGTGCAGTGTCAGGTAAATTAGCATATGCTGCAGATCTACCATTTACACCCGATCCACCATTATTTAAGTAATCTTTTGTAAACTGGTTCTTCATTGCGGACGTTGCTGCAGATGGATTGTTTGCAAGTTGTTGTGCTTGAACTGTTTTGCTTACTGCTGATAAACCTGCAACTGCTACTGTTGCTAATGCTAAGTCCTTTGCGCCGCCTGAGCCTCCGTTTTTTGGAAAAAACGTATTTGCTACTCCACTTACATCAATACCTGCTGTTCTTCCAATAGCATCAGTGAGTGCATTAAATCCTGCTTGGCGTATTCCATCTTTAGATAAATTTCTTATATTTCCTATTAAGTTTGCTGCAGCTAATCCAGCTTGTAACGGATTAGAAAAATTCTCGCCTCTTGCTATAAAGCCATATAAATCTAGTGCGCCTCCGAATATACCTCCTAAACCTAATTGTCCTCCACCTTGTAAGCTAATTGGACTAGGTGTAACATCGTAGTGTGTATTTCCAAAACCGGTTGGTGCTCCTGGACCGCCTTCTTGTACAGATCCTTGATCGTAAAACACTGCTTCGTAAGCAACTGTTATACTATTCTCCATAGTGCCGCCACCATCAGATGAACTTACTGTATCGTGTGCCCAGTTGGTCAATATTGGATTGACTAGTGTATATGTTAAATATTCTTTTTTACTTAATTGTGTTATTTTAATACTTCTAAAGAAAGGTCTGCCAGGATTGTTATTATCCATACCAAATTTATATTTGTTTCTAGACGGACCTTCATAAGTGCTATCAGGTGATTTTGCGAAAGCTCTTCCATTATCTAGATATTGGTTACCGTCAGCAAAATAGTATCTATAGTATGCTTGTATCATTGCAGTTGTTAAACTTGCATTATCGTCATGAAACGTAATATTCACAGGATCATAAGCAATACCTGTTTGTACATTTTTATTTCTATTATATTTTTTTACTGTAGAAGTTTGTGCAGTATACTTAGGTAAGTCTGCAGATTTTACTAGCATGCCAACTTCTGTTCTTTGCTTTTGACTAAAGGATGGTAATATGCCTGCGGCTACAGGATCTACTTCAAAAAATACATGATAAAGAAATTTTGTTTTAGGTGCAAGGCGTTGATCACCATCTGTAAATAGTCTAGCGGCATGTTGCCAATCGCCTAAATTACCTTTTGGATTTAATGCACCTTGTGCTACGTTATCTAAGAAACCTGTAAACTTGCTCATATAAATATTTATCCTTATAAGTTATATGGGTAGATAATAAAAAAGGGGAGTGTTAAACTCCCCTTTGAATAGTTTAAGCAGATTAGTTAATATTTATTAACCGCCACCTGTTACTAAAGTACCAGCACTACGTCCAACTGCTGTTCCAATGCCAGTGCCTTGCGGTGTCTGTATTGCATTATCGTAGCGTATTGAAAGTGTAACACTTACAGGATCAGTTGAGTTACTGTATGCTAAACTATTATAGTTTGCACTTTCACAATAACATCCGTATAATTCGAATGTTTCTAATACTGCTGGTGTGTTAGCACCGTTACCACCGTCTAAGATTTCAATACGTGTAGTAAATTTATAATCTTGTCCTGATGCTGCACTTGACTGTTCGTAGAAATCAAATTGTTTCTGTAGTTGTTCACCAACAAGTTTTTGAACGTTGTTGTTAACATCTTCACGTAAGTTAAGTGAAATTGGTTCCCAACTGTGTTTACCAGCAAGGTAAACTCTTGAGTTGTAAACGTCTATAGTCATTTGTTCAAAACTTACGTTTGGTCGAGTTACGTCTATAACCTGTTTTGTAAGTTCAGTACTTGGTGTTGATACCCCAAAATTTTCAAGACTCACTCTAAAGCGGTATTGTAGTTTTGGCATCAACAAGCCCTGATTGCTTGCGGAATCTCCGCTCGCTAAAGGGACTGTAATTTTGCTTAATGTTGATATTGCCATAATCTGCTCCTAATCTAAATGTATTTATCCAATTAAAGTCCTGCTATTTCGCCAGTATTTTTGAGTCTCAATGGAATGTAAATAAACTCAACTGCTTTAACAGGTTCAATAGCAATGTCTAAGTATAGTTCATTTCTATCAATCCTTGCAGGTGTGTTATTACTTTCATCACATACAACTAAGAAGTCATACAATGCTCTTTGACCAACAAGCTCAAGCATTAAGCTCTCTGCTGCTTGTTTGATCTCATCACGTGTGATTTTATCATTTGGTTCAAAAATGTAAGGTTTAGCAAGTTGATTAAGTTGACTACGTAAGTAGATAACCAAACGAGCCACGTTAATTCTATCTAAAGAACTAGCGCCTCTTGCACGAGTTTTCTGTCCAAAGTTAACAAGTCCAGCACCTGTAATAAACGTAATTGGGTTTATGTTGTTGCTGTAAAGTGTATCTCTTTGACCTTCATTTAGTGCTACTGCATTAAATTCGCCTTCGCTATTAATGTAACCTGTTGAACTTGCGTTTGTAACTCCGCCACGTCTTGTACCTGCTGGTGCAAACCATGGAAAGCTAACTTGGTCACTTAGTGCAATAGTTCTTAGCATCATGTGTGAAGCTGGAACTACAACGTTGTTACCAAAGTTGTCGCTTGTAAATCCTGCAGGATAAAATACACCTAAGTATTCATCTCTACTTACAAGTCCTCTATCATTGTCTTCAACTGCTGCGTTAACGTTAGTTGCCCATTCATTTAATGAAGTTGCATCTGGTGTTAATCTAAATGGTGAGTCACCTAAAATAAATGCTGTTAAGCCTCTATCATAGTTCAAACTAATCATTTCGCCAATTAGTTCTGAATAACCTGGACATGCCATTAAGTTAAACAATCTTGACTCATCATCTCTAATGTCATCATTACTGTTAACTACTGCTTGCATTGCTTGAACAATAACTTTACGTTGTGCTTTACGTCCAAAGCTACCTGAACCATCTTCTTGGTTTCCAGATTCTGTAACCCAACGGTGCTCGTAATACGATTCCATTGATTCGTCACTTGCTCTACCGTTATCTGCAGATGTGTCAACATAATTGCGAACAAATTTCTTAACATTAAATCCTGAACGTCTTAGATTCCATAACAACATACCTTTTGGATATAGTGCTGGATCCGGAGCGTCAAAGTCTAAGAAGTTACTTGTTAACAATGTACCAATTTCACCTTCAGTGTTACTATTTGCGCCTGCTGTATTATAACGTGCATCTGCAAATAATATACCATCTTCAGTTGTTTGGTCTGCTTTGTCTCTAAGTTCCCATCTGTTTGCTGCTGGAGTATTTGTTAAGTTATTGTTGTACACATAAATTTGTGGATAGTTTTCTAAGTCTGCTGTACTAATCCAAATATCCCCAGTTACTAATGCAGTACCGTCACTTTGTAGTGTAGGTTTAGTTGCACTTACTATTGGTCCTGCTGGATCAGTTTTCTTAGTATCGTCAGCATCATAATAAGGTGATGTGCTATCTAAGTATCCTACCCATGTTGAACCATTATGTATCATCATATCTACTTCGTCAACAACTGAATTGTACCATAATTGGCCGTTAGTTGCTAATGCACTTGGTGCATCATTAGAAGCAGTGTAGAATGCAGTACCTGTATCACTAACTGATTTCCATAAACTTGCTCTAAGTTGATTTGGATTTGTGTCACCGTTAGTTCCTGCCTCGTAGTACAAGTTAGGTGTACCACTGCTTGAACTTACAAATGCTGTAAATCCTGCTGCAAGTAATTTTGCATCAGTATCAACTAATTTAATATCACCGCCTAATGCATGTTTAATAATAACTCTATTTTGAGCTGTAACTTCTGCTGAAACATTTTCAACGTTTGCATTATTAATTGCTGCTGCAAGTACAGATGCGTCTGCTGTTGCACCAGTAGCAGTAAATGATACTGTTGCTGTTGTACTAAATGTTGCTACGCCGTTATCACTAGATGCCATAGTAAATGTATGTGTACCTGATGATATAGATGATGCAGTAATTACTGCACTTGATATTGTAGTTGGCGCAACGCCGTTACGTTTGAACAATTTAAATGTTGCTAATGGCTGTGCATCTGCCGCAGTGTTTGTCATTGCGTAAATAGCGCCGTTTGCAATACCAGTGCCTCCACCAGCTTTATCTAAGTTAAAAATAGAGTCTTCGTTACTAGCATATAATGGTGCATCAACTGCGTCCCATAATAATGTAGCACTGTTCCAAACTTTAACTCTTAATCTTGCTCCACCGTTTGGACTTGTAGTTTTAAACCATACACTTCCTGTTGGGCGTGTGTAAGTATCAGATGTTTTAAATTCTGGTACACTTGTATGCTTAGAAACTTGTAGTGCAGGTGGAAAATATGTTCCAGCTGTAATTCCTAGCTCAGTAAGTAATGTGCTATCGCCAGCAATTAAGATGTCGCCACCTTGAGTTGAATCAGCTGCTGCCGATCCAGTACCATCACTGTAGATTTCTAATCTACTGTCAACTGCCGCTGCTGTAACACCAGTAATGCTCAAACCATTAATAGTTGCAGCAACATCACTAACTGCATCTGAATCGTTTATTGCTACTGTTACACCGTTAATTGAAATATTGGCTGTAGATGCAAATGTTGGATTTGCAGATGTGCCTTTAATTGTAGGCCAACTTTTTGTCCATGCATCACTACCAACTAATACCCAAACACCTGAAGCGTTTCTGTAAAAAATTCTGTTTACAGTACTTCTTGAAACAACTGCATAGTCACCTATTGCGCCTACTGATTGTTTTGGTATTTTTCCGTCTGTTCCGTTTGCATTTATTCCACCGTCTTCAACTAATGTTGAATCAGTAATAACAAGTGGAGTCTTAGTTGTAAAACTTTGTCCGCCTGTTACAGTTTGTGCTGCTGAATTCCACTGTTGAACTCCAAAAGTAGAAGTTTGTGTATCTAACCAGTATGTTCCTGCTGTTGGATTTGCCGAAGGTGCAGTTGCACTTGGGCTTAATTCAGCTAAGTCGATGTTTGCTCTTACTACATATGCTCTGTTGCTAACTCCTAATAAAGAGTATGCAGCCTGTAAGCCATATTCGTTAAGCTCTCCGCCGTGTACTGGATTGTTATTTGTATCTGTTTGGAATACTGGATCTCCAAAAGTATCTGCTAAATCTCTTTGTGAAGTTAGTAGATATGGTTTGCCTGCATTCGCTGTTAATGTTCCTGCTGCTGTGCCTGTGCCAGCCGCGTTCTTTTTGTTGCTTGATGAAGCAACAAATATCATTGGTACAGTGCCAGGAGCTGCCGGAGTATAAAAACTCTCGTCAATTACGCTAACCTGTACGCCTGGTGATGTTAAAGCCATGTTTTTCTCCTAATGGTACTTGTATTAAATGTATTTAGCAAAGTCAGATGAATTATGGTATTAAATACCATAGGAAAAGGGATCGAAAAGGTGTGGTAAATACAATATGAGACCTTTATGTAAGTGCGGAGAACATCCTGCAGCAATAAATTATAAAAAAAATGGTCGCACTTATTATCGTAAAAAGTGTGAACGATGCCTACGTAATGGTGTTAATTTTGGAGTGCCAAAATGGAAACAAGCAGGTTATCATAAGAAAACTAGTTGCGAAAAATGCAATTTTTCAAGTAAGTATCCTGAACAGTTTAATGTATTCCATATAGACGGTAACTTAAATAATGCACACTATAATAATTTAAAAACTATATGTGCTAACTGTCAAAGAGTTATGCAGAGGCAAGGAAGTCGCTGGAAGCAAGGTGATCTTGTACCCGACTTTTAAGTTGTTCTTTAGTTCCTTGATTGTCGATAATATTATTAAAATTTATGTTTGCCCAAGCCCATTCAGAAGCATGTACATCTTTTGGCTCTACTCCAATATCTTGATACATTCTAAACCATACAGGATCTGCTCCGCGTCTTATACGCCAAACTTCGCCGTGAATGCTTTTAATCATATTTGCTTCGTTAGGAAAACGTACATCAGGAATTACAAAATTTGTCTTAGGACGTTGAGCAATTTGTTTCTTTACAAGGCTTACCCAAATACTGTCATCAAATCCATTTCGCATACAGTCAGTTCCAAAAAGTTGAAGTACTAATCTTGGAGTAATATGTTTACCTGTTTCTGCACTCCAAAAAGTATCTTTTTCTTCTCTCCAAACTCTACTGTCTTCAGTATCTCCTTCTAGCATTTGTCTGTCCCAACCAAATACTTCGGATACACCATCTTTTAGTTTGTCTGCAAAACTTAATTTTGTAAATTTATATTCATTAACTAGAGTATCAGCAACAGTACCTTTGCCACTACCAATTAATCCGCATATACCTATTATCATAAAATTTCCTTAAACTTTATGTATATTATACACAATTATAATAGCAATGTCAAGTGATTTTTTAGCCTATTGTAAAGCCGTATCCTACGCCGCCAGCAACTTGTAGTTTAACTTCATCTTCAAGTTTTTCCATCTCTGCTTGTGCTTCTGCTTTAAGATTATCACCATTTAGAGTTGAACCTCCTTGTGGTCCTGCTACTGTAGCAAATTTACTACGTGCTTCGCCTAGCATATATTTACAACTTGCTAGTGTATAATCTTTAATCCATTGCTGTACTAGATAGTCTTCCATTAACTGCTCGTCTGGTCTGTAGTTGTAACATTCTAGTAATAGTTCTTCTTCAGCTCTTGGGCGTTGTAATATTGTAAGTTCTTTAGTTGCAGTATTCCATTTGAATTCAATAAATGAACCAAACATTCTACCTACTAGTTCTTGGTACTGACTAAACATATCGTATGTAGCAAGTCCGCCTAGATTGGAACTTGACAACAAATAAGTGTTAGTGTATGCCATGTTGAACGGCTCAAACAATGTTCCGCCATCGCCGCCACCTGAACGTGAACCAATTGAACGTCTGTATATTTGTCTTACTTCCATTACTTCGTTTGGTAATTTATAAGTATTTTGATCTATAATAGTTGGCATAAACATATATGATTCTTCAACACTATTATCACTTCTTTGTCTAAAACGTGACAATGCTTTGCCTAAAGCAGTTTCATAATGTATTGGATCTAGTTCTACATCAACCATTCCTCCACCTAAGAACGTATTAACGTAATCAAAAATCTTTTGTTTCATTGTTGTGTTTAAAGCCATATGTATAGTCTCCATTAGTATTTATCGTATTAGTGTACTATCGATAAATATGTATATGCCAAGATTAAGTTTATATAAACCAGAGAAAACAAAAGACTACGAATTTTTAGATAATCGTATTCTAGAAATGTTTACTATAGGTGGTACAGATGTAAATATTCACAAGTACATTGGGGCTACTAGTCCTAGTGAAGCTGATGCTACAGCTGATCAACCTAAGTACGATGCTGTGAAAGAAACAAATATACAAGACTTATTGTTCCTTGAAAACAGAGATAGAAAGTATGATCCAGACATTTATACTATACGAGGTATGTATAATGTACAGGATATTGATTTTAATTTATCACAGTTTGGACTATTCCTACAAAATGATACACTGTTTATGACAGTACATATTAATAGTAGTGTAAAGACAGTTGGACGTAAGTTAATGTCAGGTGATGTTATAGAATTGCCACATCTTAAAGATGAATATGCAGCAAATGATTATGCTGTAGCTCTTAAGAGATATTATGTGATTGAAGAAGTTACTAGAGCAGCAGAAGGCTTTAGTCATACTTGGTATCCACATTTGTACAGATTAAAATTAAAACAAATAGTTGACTCACAAGAGTTTAAAGATATATTAGATTTGCCTATGGATGCAGATGCTCCAGGACAAGGAACATTGAGAGATGCACTTTCTACTTACGAAAAAGAAATGCAAATTAATGAAGCAGTATTAAATCAAGCAGAAGCTGATGCGTCTAGTTCGGGTTATGATACTAGCCATTTCTTTAGTTTGCAATTAGACAAAAATGGCAATACAGAATTAGTAGATACTGATAGTGACCAAATACCAGACACTATGCCAGGCCCTGCAAAAGATGGGTATAAAGGGTATCTGTTAGGTGACGGAATACCTCCAAATGGTGAAAGTTTTGGACACGGTATTACTTTTCCTTCTAGTACTACAGAAGGTGATTATTTTTTAAGAACAGATTTTTTACCTAATAGATTGTTTAGATTTGACGGAGCAAGATGGGTTAAACAAGAAGATAATGTACGTATGTCTATGACAAATAGTTCATCTAGACAAACGCAAAAAGGTACATTTGTAAATAACAGTACAACAAATACCATTAGCGGTGAAACAGTTAAAGAGAAACAAAGTTTATCACAAGCACTTAGACCAAAGGCGGATAACTAATGCAACATTTTTATGATGGACAAATTAGACGTTATATTACTCAAATTGTAAGGTTAATGAGTAATTTTTCTTACAAATCAGGCGATGGTACCTTGACTACAATACCAGTTATGTACGGTGACCTTACTAGACAAGTTGCAAGTATTATAAGAGACAATAGTGAAAATAAAATACCAAGTGCACCAAGGATGTCTGTTTACATTACTGGGTTAGAAATGGACAATGCTAGGTTAGCAGATAGTAGTTATGTTAATAAATTAAATATTAGAGAACTTAAATATGATACTAGCGGTAATGAGTACCTTAACAAAGAAGGTAAAAATTATACTGTAGAACGTTTGATGCCCACTCCTTATAACCTTACAGTTAATGTGGATATTTGGTCAACAAATACTGATCAAAAATTACAAATATTAGAACAAATATTGATGTTATTTAATCCTAGTTTAGAAATTCAAACTACAGATAACTATATTGACTGGACTAGTTTAAGTGTTGTAAACCTAGAACAAGTCCAATTTTCAAATAGATCAATACCTGTTGGTACTGAATCAGAAATTGATATTGCACAGTTAACTTTGAAAACTCCAATATACCTAAGCCCACCTGTAAAGGTGAAACGTTTAGGTGTAATTACATCTATTATTCAAAGTATATTCAACGAAACAGAAGGAACTATAGAAGTAGATCTTTCACGTCCAATAACACAAGCATTCCAAGATAATTTACAACAGAACAATATAAAAACAAGAGTTGATATAAGCGACACTGGATCTATTGAGTATGCTAAAGAAAATAATGAGCCTTTTAAAGCTGATGTTGATGTAGTTTTTGAAAATAGTCATGACAATTATAATATACTAATAATGGATAGTAAAGCTAAACTTATTAAAAATGGAGTAGTAGAAAGCGAAACATGGACTGGATATTTAAAAAGTATTCCGGATGAATTTAGATCTGGTATAACACAAATTAAATTAAGAAGAGCTGACTATAGTACTGAAATTACTGGTACTGTTGCTATAAATTCTGCAAACGAATACGAATTAATTGTTAATTGGGACGCTGACACTTTACCTACAGATACAATTATTAATAGTTCTCTTGGAGACAAAAATAAGATTGATTATATAATTGATCCTTACAAAACAAATCCTACTACACTAAAGGCAGGCAACCCAAGAATACTAATTTTAGCAGATATTAACCCAAGTCCTAACGTAGGACAAGATGTTGGTGAAACGCCTGACAACTATGTGTATGACGGTCCTGATGCTTGGAAAAACAACGACGGCACTGATTTTGTTGCTCAGGAAAACGATATTATTGAATGGAATGGCACTAACTGGACTGTGATTTTTGATGCTAGTGCATACACATCAAATGCTACACTTTACACTACTAACCTAAATACAGGCATTCAATACAAATACCATGGAAACGAATGGTTATTAAGTTTTGAAGGCGAATATCAAAACGGAACATGGCGCCTAGTATATTAAAATAACTACTAGTATGGAAAAGATTATTTGTAGTGGCGCACTACTATATTCATTAAAAACTAAAAGATTTTTGTTTTTGCACCGACAAAATGGTAGTAAAAACAATCTTTGGGGCCTTGTTGGCGGCACTAACGAAGGCAAAGAAACTCCTTGGGAAGGCCTAAAGCGAGAAATAAAAGAAGAAATTGGAAACGTAGAAATAAAAAAAACTATTCCTTTAGAAACCTTTGTATCTAATGATGATAAGTTTAGCTTTCACACATATTTGGTTGTAGTACCAGAAGAATTTATACCAGAATTAAATCACGAACATGATGGATATGCATGGGTAAGTTTTGGAAAGTGGCCTAAGCCGTTGCATCATGGTTTACGTAATACACTAAGCAGTAAAATAAATCAAACAAAATTAGAAACAGTTTTCAAAGTAATAGATTTAATAACATAAGGTATAAAATGCAAGATAACATAAAAAGACACGACTGGGGTTATGAAATAACTTGGGCACAAACACAAGAATATACTGGCAAGGTAATTGTTTTTGAAAAGCCTGCTAAGTCAGATATTGTCTTTCATAACAATACTACAAAGTCTTATTTTGTTAATCAAGGAAAATTTAGTTTTAAATGGATAGATACAAAAGACGGTAAAGTATATGAAAATAATCTAGGAGAAGGCGGTACAACTACTGTAAAGAAATTAGTTCCATATAGTATTGAATGTGTGTCTGCAACTGGTTCATTGTCCGAAGTTAACAACGGAGAACTTCAAGAAGATGTACATATAGTACTACCTGCAAAAAATTTAGGAGAAAACAATGTTTCCACGATTAACAGATGATCCCAAGTTTAAGAAAGATTTAAACACGTTTCAGAACATAAGAGATCAGTTACCAACTGAACTATCAAAAAATACAATGTCTAGTATCTTAGATGATTTTATTTCGTGTGCTAAAAATATTGACACACATCATACTCCATATCCGGATGGTACAATTACTCCTGGTAAACTTAGAGAAACAAGACAAAAATTAGTTAATCTAAGAATGCAATTAGAAAAATTTGAAAGAGATTTTAAAGCAAGTTAATTTGCTTAATTGTAATAGCTCCAAACATTGCTGCGTGTGCAACACATTGATAACGATAAGTTCCACTAATGCCGTAGGGCACTCTCCAATATAAAACACCATTGTCTTGCTGATTAGCTTGGGAGCCTGTTTGAATAGTTCCTCCTGCACCTACATGATATAATCCTGTAGTTAATGGAGTTCCAGTTGAGTCTTGTATTTGGAAAGGATGTCCAGCTGCGTTAATATCAAACGCTATTGTTAATCCTGTTATAGCATGAATAGTAGGATTGTTTCCTGAGTAATGGTCTCCAAAAAGATATGCTGCGGTTCCAACTGCTGTTACTCTATACATTGCTATTGCAGGTTCAAATATTTCTGCTACAGTTAAATTTGCTTGTGTTGCGTCAGTTGTACCACTAAACGTACTTGAACCACCGCCACCTCCACCGCTTTGATCATCAGCAGTAATTGTAAGTGAGCTTGTGCCAGCATCAAGACTTAATGATATACGATCTCCAGCAATAAAAGTAAAAGTATCGTTAGGTGTTCCTGGAGTTGCTACTGTGCCGCCTGCTCCGAAACCTTCAAATAAATTTTGCGATACTCCGCCACCGCCGCCACCGCCGCCTGTATAATTAACACTTAGATTGTTACCAGTGACAGATGTTGAAATACCTGTGCCGCCTACAATGTTTAATGTGTCGTCAGGTGTTGATGCTGTTACACTTCCAACAGATCCTGTTACAGTTTTAAATACTGCTTGACCTGCTAAACTTGTAATCAAATTCCAGGTTGTTCCGTCCCATTGCCAAGTGCTTCCTCCACCTGAAAATGTTTCATTTAGTGTTGGTGTATTTGGAAAATTTATTGCCATAAGTAACCTCTCATAGTATTTATGCTGACCTTTGTTGCTTAGTACTTGGTCCTACAATATACGGATAAGCAGGACTGTAAAAATTATTTAATTCAAAAGTTACAAAATATGCATATGTACCTGCAGGATAGTCTGGTGTTACACAATATCTGCCATTGTATTGATCTAATGTACCTAAATTAGGACGGTATTCATAATCTTCTACAAAACTTCCGTTTGTATGCTGACGGTAACCAAATAGTCTACCTTCAGTAGGTTGACTTTTTAAACTGTAACTACTTGTCATTTGTGCAGTGCCGCCAGTATTAGAATCTGCAATATGATATCCATATGGTCCGTATAAAGGGTATCCATCAAATATCCACCCAATAATTTTACTATGTCCATCAGTGTGTCTTAGATTATCTCCTAAGTGTGAAGTATCTTTATAATATGCATTACTATTTGTAAATTTTGGATTTCTCCAACCTGTTACAACGAACGACCCTGAGCGGTAATTATATTGGCCACTAGACGTAACATACCCGCCGGATCGATCAAGTTTGTAATTTGTTTCTTTGTGAACTATATTCCAATTAAAGTTTGTAGGAGCTTGATCAGCTACTCCTGGTAGTACAGTGTTTCCAATATTAGAAGTATATAATGTTACTCCGTTCATTGTAATTCCTATAGGATCTAATCCAGTTGCATGGGCTTGTTCTGTGTTTAAGCCTGCTCTATCTTCAAAAATAAAATTATGAGATTGTGTTACTATTGTATTACCATCTAGCCAACCTTCACGCTCTGTTACTCCGTCATTGACTAACGGATTTCCTGCTTCTGCTGGATACGGATCACCGTCACTTGAGATTGTTATTGTTGGCATTCTATCTCCTTATACACTTATAGGTCCGTTAAAAGTAAATGAACCAGAAGCAGACCATGTGTTAGTGCTTCCGTATTTTCCGTACAACATTCTGTTAGGAGAACCTAACAAACTAGTTGAAAAAATATTATAATCAGTGTCACTGCCTGTTTCGTATAATACGTTCTGACTGTCATTTATTATTCTGTTTTTTAGTTGAGCAGGGGTCAAGTCCGGACGTATTTGAGCATGTAGTGCCATAACTCCTACAACTTGAGGAGTGGCAAAACTTGTACCATCTATGTTTGTAATTTTATAAGTTGCATCTGTAGGATAGTCTCCTGAACTATAAGCTGTTGTTGTACTATTTGCTGCTTGTATGTTATTTCCAGGTGCAAATATATCTACTGCTGGTCCTCTATTTGTATATGTTGCAGTTTTATCTTTATAGACTCCGCCGTCATCAATTGTGCTTGTATCTATTGCACCTACTTTAATTGCAGTATCGCTATTAGGACTAGAACCTCTATGGTAATTATATGTTGATCCATTAATTACAAATGTATTATTGTAATCAGCGCCTGCTGATGTGTCTATTTTATAAAAATCATTTCCTGCAGCAATTACTACGTGTATACCTGCTGTAATCATGTCGTCTACTTCTGCATCTGCAAAAGCATTTCTAACAGGTATTTTTCGAGTTGCTCCTACAGCTGGAGGTACAACTCCAGTTGCTGCCCATAAAGCTGCATCTGTTGTATAATCTACTCCCCAGGTCCAAGCTGTACCTCTGTATGTACCACTTGTAGGATCTCCTATTTGTTCAGCAAGATATTCCCAACTCATATTTACTATTGTTGGTCGTTTGTATCCTGTTGCAGGATCTACACCTTTGGCATTGTGCCAAAGTCTAATACTGTCAAATGCATCTGCTAATGGAATACCTGTACTACTATCACCCGACCCTTCTAGGCCCGATAACTTTTGACTTCTTATAGTTGCATTTTTTGCCCAACCATAAACTTTACCAGCAATTATACTTGCACATACTGTTCCATGTCCGTCAAAATCTCTGTCGTGATTAGCGTTTTGTGTACCTGATAATCCTGATTCAGTATACCAGTTTGTAGATACATATCTTGTAACACCAGATGCATTTTGCCAATCAGGATGTAAAGGTTCTACTCCACTGTCTTGTATTATTATATCAACACCTGTTCCGTCTAATGCATATCTATAAGGTGTTGAAAGAGATTCATTATCTGCAAATAAATTTGTAGTTTCTATGCAACGTCTTAGTCCCCAATTATTATTTGCATTGTTTACTGTTCCGTTTTTTGAAAATATACCTGCCTGTGATGCTGACCGTACTATTTTAATATCATCTCTTTGATCTGGTGGAATCTCAACTGCTTCTATTCTACTGTCGTTAGCAAGTTCGATTGCTTCTTCATCTGTTAAAGAAAAATGTGTAATACGTGTTGATCCTGGTCTTGCATTTTCTACGTCAACAGACCTATTAGGTATATTTCCAGACCCTGTAGATGCTTTTAAGTCTTCTTCTACTTCTACTAAGTTTATACCTTTTTTAACTATTACTGCGTATTCTTTTTCCATACTTTATCCTACACAATAGCTGAATCGTCTACTCGTCTCCAGGCTCCGTTAACATATGCTTGTATTCTATTATCAGTAGAATTATATATTAAGTCTCCGTTGACTGCACTAAGAGCATCTCTTTGTGTATTTGTAAAAGTAGGTAATCTAAAAGGACCGCCAGTAGCGCCTCCGGTAACTATAACTCCATCAGGTGCTGTCATAGTAAATGTAGTAGCACTTGTTATACTAGGTGAACCAACTCCTGAATTTAAAAAACTATCTGCTGTAATATCATCAGCAACAACATCTCCTAACGTAATACTTTGTGTAGTAGTGCTTCCTCTTGTAATAACAGTATCTAATGTATCTGATTCTGCAAGTCCGGAAATGTTTGGTGGTGTATAACTAAATTCGCCAGTGCTACTATTGTATGTAAGTTCACCGCCACCACTTGCTGCTTGTGTTAAAACACTAAATGCATCAAGGTCAGCACCACCACCACCGCCGGAGGTTGTTGAACTTATTTTCAAAGTATTTGTAGAACTGTTAATAACTAATTCTATACCGTCGCCTTCTTCAAAAGTTAGTGTATCATTTGCAACATCGGCAACTATAGTAGCACTATCACTATCTTTTATTGTAACATTTTGGAATGTAGAAATATTAGGTACTGGTGTTGAAGGTTGTATCCATTGACTAGAGTCTCCGTCGTTTACATAAACAAATAATCTACCTGTGTCACTTTTAAACCAAATAGTTCCTGCTTCTGGAGTTGTAGGTGCACTGTCTGATACTTCAATACTTGCACCACCGCCGCCACCGCCTGGTGGTGAAACAGTAATAGTACTACCCATATTGTTATGATTTGTACACCAATAGTAAAGTGTAGTTGGTGTTGAACTTGTTACTGTAATTGTAACTTTACGGTTTGTAGATTTTGCATATCTTGCATCATATACTGTTTTAGTTACGATGTCGTCATCTAAATAATAATTAACTCCGTCAAGATATGTTGTACCTGTGCCTCGTGGTCCATTTTGGTCATCTGCACTAAAATTAAGTGGATGTGTATTTAGAGTTCCGCCTTCAGCATTAGGATAATATAAATTAGTTTGATCTGATTGGTCAAACATATATGTGTATCCAACAACAAGATTTAATGCCGGCTTGTATACTCCGTCTACTACGTATACGTTTCCAGTATCAGGCGAAATGCCTGAAACAACTGTAATTGTATAAGTTAAAGCTGCAACCCCTGTTGAGCTTAGTAATTCATTAAGGTTAGAATTAGTAATAACCGTAGCACCGCCACGAAGTTTTCCGTCATATAATCTTAAAGTTTTTGTGCCCTTGTCATAGAATACTTCGCCGCTTGATCCAACATTTCTGTCTAAAAAATCATCAGGACGAGGTATTAATCTTATTCTATCAACAATAGGTGCGCTGTTTGATGCCATATTATGTTACCTGTATATCTTATACAGTATTTATTAGTTTATGACTTCGAACGATGAAAGCGATTGGCTTATTTCTAACACATTATCATTTTTTAACATAAACTTTTTTAGTTTTCGAATCGGTATGTTTATAGGGTTATTGCTAGGAACTGTAACAGCTCGTATAGTATAACATTGTACATATGTGTATATACCAAACGTAACTACTTCTAATGGCGTATCTAAAAGTTGTTCATCTGTAATATTTTTAAGTGTAGCCACACACATTTCTTCTTTACCATTATCATCATACCAAAACATAATTTCGTTATGTTTAAGTAATGCATTTATAAATTTTAGAGCCTTAACTGGTTTGGTTTGATATTTTCGTAAGCTATATTGATCTTTAGGTTCTTTAAATTTTACGTCATACCATACATAGTCTTGAGTTTGTGTTTCTTCCATATTACTTCCTAAAATGTTTGAGCCAAGCATCTTTTAATACATTACGTTTTGGAAAGAAGCTCATATTCATAAAATAGTTCTTTTTCTTTTCCCAGGCTCTGTCTTTATCAGTAGCATCACGTACTTCAAAGTCAAATTGTTTTTCACTTATAGGTATTAGGTGACACAGGGGAGTTCCAATTTTTAACATAGTTTCTCCTTGTAATACATTCCAATTTACTTGTACGTTTACTTCATTACTTATGCCTGGATCTAACATGCCTATACTTGCATCAAAGTTACTTGTGTCTGAATAAGATAAAGGTAGCATTAAAAACTTTACACCCTTTGGTGCAATAATTCTCCAAGGAGTATTAAACTTTACTACACCCTTTATACTATAATGTCTTCTAGGTAAGTACTTTGTAATTTGTTCTTCGTGCTTACCTACTGGTGCAGTAACATCATCAATTGCAAGACTTTCAATATTGGCCGCCATCCATTTGAATGGATTATCAGGTCCTTCAGTTTTAATCATTACATCATGCCACATAGGAACTATATATCCGTGATTGTATAAATCAAATATACCGGGGCACTGCATTATATGGTTTGGATTTATTTGCTGCGACATTGCAGATTTGTAATCTTGTCTTGCGGCATTCATCCACTTTGTTTCATATTTTTTTGCTGCATGTACAGGATATACATCTGCTAATCCTGGTACTAAACTTACAAAAGTAATTTTTTCTTTACTCATAATCGACTATTATATCAAATGTTAAATTGATTCTTTCTCTGTTACTTAAATTAGGTTCTACTTCATGTGGTACCCAAGCTGGCCACATAATTAAATCACCATCCTTAGGATGAAAGTATGCATCTCTAACAAAAGGTGCAGTCTGCTTACAATCAGATAATATATTTGCAGGGTTCATTAACCTAAGTGGTCCACAATCTGTTCCTTGCACATAGTATACACAACTAAAATTAGCACTCTTGTGAGAGTGTGTAACATTTCTTGACCCTGGTGCATTAATGTTAGTCCAATATACAAAATTTTTTGACTTCACATTTATATTTTCAAACATTGGATCTTGTTTTTTATAAAAATCTAAAAATTCATCTGTAGTATCTTTTACAACGTCCAACAGCCAATCTATATCTTTGTAACTAACAGTGTTACGATAGCAACCTATATTTGACCTATAAGCGTTTGGAGTATCCTCTTGTGATACTTTAATTTGTTTTAACAGGTCTTCTCTTTGTTCTTTGCTTCCTATGTCTGCTTTTAATACACTGTCTGCTCTAAACAATAATGTGCTATCCATTATACCATCCCTTTAGGTAGTTATAATGGTTTTGAAAATATTTTTCAGCCAATTCATTTTTATTTGAGATAGCTTCAGTGTAATATTTTCCATATTGTTCTTGTTTCTCAGTAATATAAGGCTCAATGTTATCATATGCTCCTCCTGCCTTTAGCATACTAAACCATTGACATACGCTAAACATACTATCAGGAGAATACATAAAATATCTTGCAGGCGCAGGCAATAAACTAGATATCATTTTTTGAGATCCTTCAGGTAAGTCCTCTAATTTTAAATTTCTTATCTCTTTCCAATAATCTGTATCGCTCTTTGAACTATAATAGTAATGTGCCCAAACAAATGCAAGTATTTCGTCACTCATCATTTGAAAATGCTGGTTAATTCTTCTATGAGCAGTGGGGCTCCAAACATTTCCTGATTGGTTTAATTGTTCTGTAATGTATTCTACTACTGCTGTAGTAAAAGTAATACCAGTTGCTTCTAATGGTTCTACAAATCCTGCACTAAGTCCTACTGCACACACATTTTTCTTTGCAATGTTTTTATGATAGCCTGTTTTCATTTTCAAATGTTTAATTGGTGTATCAAAGTCGTTTAATGAAGTCCTAAATTCAGTTTCTGCTTGGTCTTGGCTAATAAAATCACTAGAATATACATATCCGTTACCAATTCTGTGGTATGTTGGTATAGTCCAACGCCAACCACTGGTCATTGCGGTTGCTTTTGTGTAAGGGTGACATTCTTTTTCAGGATCTTTGTATTGTACCGGCATTGCCATAGCACTATCATTAGCTAACCAACGCTTATAAGGTAAAAATGGTTCTCGAAGAGTCTTTTCAAGTAATATACTTTCAAATCCAGAGCAATCTATGAATAGATCAGCTTCGTATTTGGTTCCATCTTCGTTTACGAGAGCAGTTATACCATCATCGTCAGTAAGTACCTGTGTAATCTTAGTATCAACATAATTTATTTTTGTAAAAATTAGTTTTTTGATA
>Ga0209535_1000836_pt1 | contig 21380 bp, 31 predicted proteins | sample LinPmetageLP28_FD_184041 | JGI IMG/M metagenome (GOLD analysis project Ga0209535, IMG submission 184041) | Marine viral communities from the Pacific Ocean - LP-28 (SPAdes) (version 2) | ecosystem: Environmental > Aquatic > Marine > Oceanic | place: Pacific Ocean | collected 2009-08-22
TTTTATTGCGAAAAACTGACAAACAAAAAATTCAATCTGCTGGTGATTTTTTAAATAGTGCAGCATTCAAAAGTTTAGCAATAGATGCATCTCAACCAAACATGGATGTAGTAGTAAAATCTCCAGCCTACAAACGGTTTGCTAACGCTGTTGGAATAACAGATCCTAGAAACTGGTTACAAACTGCTTTGTTAGCTAGTGCTGACGAAGGTGTAATGCAGCCACCAGCAGAAGAGGTTGTTGAGGAAACTGATGCATCTGACTCGCCAGCATTGCAAAGCCTGATAGAGAATATAAATCCAAACGTATCAAGCAAAGTGCAAGAGGTAGCCAACTAAGGCTACTTTTTTCTTTCGTAATATGTGACAGATCCATACTTCGGGCCATAAGCTTGGCCGTAGATCATAGTTTCTAATTCTTCGAGGCTGTCGGCCTCTGCTGACAACCGCTCGTTTGTGCCTGATTGCACATAATATGCTACATATTTTTTCATTAGTAATCCTCCCCATTTACTTTTACTTTTGTGGGGCGCTGGATGATAGTCTGCTTGACGCCATCGCGCACACCATGCTCTTTGATTTTGGCCATGCAAGTTACTTGAGCGCCTTTGCCCCAATCTTGTGATCCTTTGTAGATGATGACGTTGTCGTCAGCGTCACGACAGATGTGCAGCCATGTCCATCCATAAATGCCTTCCATTTCGACAACGTGCTTGACTGTGACTGCGAAAGACTGACGCTCGCCCACTGTACCAACAAATTCAAGTTTACCATCTCTGGTGGCCCACTCAGCTTTCTGAGCGGCACGTTTGTCCAACACCTTAACCATAGCGTTACGCATGTTGGGTGTGGGTTGGCCGTATGTGTTGATACCTTTTTTAACGGCTGGGAAAAAACCTTCGTCTTCTGGGCTATAGTCAACCAAGAAATCGATGATTTCTTCTGCGCGATCATCAGTAGCAATCCAGTTTTTGCGCTTGGTGTTGGCAGCGTTAGCTATTTTGCGAGCTTCAATTGAAGGGTAGTAGTTATGCTCATATTCGTGTGTTGGGTTATATGCCATGTTAATTTCCTCTCTCTATACCTATTATATAATGACAGTTGTCACAGATTACAATGGGCAGGACAAAAAAAGAATGGGCTTACGCCCACTCCCTTTGAATCTTCAATCCTTTGACCAGCATTTCTTCGGCATCTTTTTTATTGCCGTGCTTGAGCCTTTCAAGCGCCCATGCGACCCAAGATGCTGCGTGGGGCGACAGCAGCTCAGACTTTGGCTCTGGCTCTGGGTGAGGCTCTGGAGCTATCCCAGCAGACTTGGGTGCAAAGTTGTGAAGATTCAACCAATCCAGAAGATCCTGTTTCGATGTTGGCACTTCGACCTCGCGCCAGTCTCTTGGTGAATTGCGGCGAGCGTCTGCCTGTGTGCCAAACCATTGGCCTTTACTGTTTTGATATAGTCTCATTTCAATTTCCTCTCTCTATTTATTTTCTTTAATAAATTTTTTTGCTTCTTCAACAGTTTTAAATTCGTAAATCCATCCGTTTAATGAAACTTCGTAGTTTCCTCCAACTTCGCGCTCATCGTAAATTTCGTATCCGTAGTATGTCATTTTAATTTCCTCTCTCTATATTATATATATGGTGACAAGTGTCATAGATTACAAGGGGGGCAATGCATTTTTTTTACGATTATTTTATTTATTTATATTGCACCCTGCCATGATCTTCTTCTGTGTTCTATGTTGATACCTCTCTCCTTCAAGGCGTCCACATAATCATCCAACTCTTCTCTTGCGGCAAACAATTCCTGTTCTATCCTTGGTCTGGCATCATCGCGCTTACTCTCATCTGCTAGATTATCAACTTGTTGTTTTAACCATTTTAACTGTGAAGATTGAAACACACTTAACTGTTCGTCACCCATCAACTTCCTCCTTTTTCATTTCTTGCCACCTTACATGCTCTGCCATTTCAGCAACTAAATGTTTAAAATGATCAGGATCGATCTTTGCAATTCTTTGACCATTTTCATAAATATGCAGTCCATCATCTCTTACTGTCCAGTGATATTTCCAATTCATTTTTTTCTCCCCCAGTTATCTTTTGCTTCCATTATTTGTTTCGATGCATCTGTCGCACCTTTGGCCACAATAACTTTGTAACCTTCATCTTCCAAATATCGAATGATCTCTTTTTGATCGGGGGAAAGTCGCCCACCAGATTGACGCTTCATTTCTACCCAGACATCCCAGCTAGGAATAAACAAGTCAGGAATGCCAGCCACAACGCCTTCAGCTTTAAATTTTTTACCAGCGCCCACCGACCTCTTGCCCCCATTTGGAATGGCAAAGATCAAAACTTTTGGAAATCTTGTTCGAAACCAATTTACAAAACCAACCTGTTCATCATGCTCAGAAGGGTATATCTTCGAGACTGAAATCAACGTGGATGACGTTTTCCTTCTTCTCACGTTTCTCATAATCGAACCTCACAATTCTTTCGTATTTGCCATCAGGCTTTACTTGAATGCGACTAGGCTTGTTCCAGCTTTGACATTCATCCATTGCTTCGCTTGTGGTTTTTGCTTTTGCACCAAGCTGTGGTTTGCGCTGCATGTATTTAGTCGTGGCATAGCCACCATGATCAGGACACAGCCACTCAGATGTCTCTTTGAAAAAGCCATAGTGATACGTCACTCTTACGCTGTCAGGCTTCCCAGCCTTCTGCCAGCGCCTGTACGTCACGCTTTCTACGTCAAACCATTCAGGCTTTACCTGTGTCGAAATCATTGCGCCATCGTAACTCTTACTGGCATGATTTAGTGTGGGCGGTGGAAACTCATGCCCACATTCAGGACAGATCAAACAAGCAATAGCCAAATGCATCTGACACTTAGGACAAGTCTTGATCGGCGCCTCACCATCACCATCGCCCCGGTCATCGCGTTCTGGTTTTACTTTATCAATAAATCCATGCCGCTCGACATTTTGTCCGTAATCTAAAACCAGACAATTTTCCTTGCCTTCAAATGTTCGAGTGCCACGCCCAATGATCTGAACATATAAACCTGTCGATGCTGTCGCTCGAACCAAACCAATCAAATCAACATTCGGAGCATCGAACCCAGTGGTTAAAACATTCACGTTTACCAAACATCGAAGACTACCGTTCTTAAATCTTTCGATCTTCGATGCGCGATCTTTCTGACTGTCTTCACCAGTCAAAACTTCGCAGTCGATCATGTGATCAAAAAACTCAGATTCCAACATGTTCGCATGGTCAATGCCACTGGCAAAGATCAACCAGCTTTTACGGTTAGCTCCAAGCGTAACAATTTCTTCAACTGTTTTACGAACCAGTTCAGGATCAGATGCAGCAATAGCCAAATCGCTTTCGACAAACTCACCACCTCGCTTCTTCACATTGGTCAGGTCGATCTGTTTCATGCCGCCTTTACTGATAACTGGAGCTAGATAACCCTGATCCATAAGCATGGTAACAGGAATATCGTAAGCAATACCATCAAAGATGGCGCCCTCGCCTTTGTGCAAATATCCTGAACTCAAGCGATATGGCGTGGCCGTCAGTCCAACAATCTTTACGTCTGGATTGCACTGCTTTAAGTCATCGATAAATCGACCATAGCGTGTGGTCGTTTTGGGTGGCAGCATATGCGCCTCATCGATAATTACCAAGTCTGGAGCTGGAACCATCTCATATGCACGTTTGTATATACTCTGGATGCCGCCAAAGGTAATTGGCTTAGTCAGATCCTTCTCTTTCAAAGACGCGCTGTAGAAGCCAAAATCAGCCTCTGGATACAACTTCTTCAAACCTGAAGCCCCTTGTTCCAGCAGCTCCTTAACGTGGGCTAAAACCAGCACTCTGGTATTTGGAAAGCTCATGGCGTCTTGCACCATCTTGGCAATGATCGCTGTCTTGCCAGATCCAGTCGGCGCAACGATCAGTGGGTTTTCCCCTTTCTTCTGCGCCCAGTAATTGTACAGCCCATCAATGGCATCTTTTTGATAATCACGAAGCTCGAAAGTCATTACGCATTCCCATCTTTCATTCTTCCTTCAAATAACTCGCGGCTGTTTTCACAATTTCTAAAAACCTCGCCAGTATCTTGATCTTCATATTCCACCCAATCTTCCCCAGCATCTGTAACTTTTAAATCCTTTGGCATCATTTGTGGAATAAACAGATGATTATCGCAACAATCGCTTTTTTCATTTAGCACACAACTCCAAGTACCATTTTCTTCTGGCGTTGAATGACAACATGTTCGACAATTTACTTCTGGTATTTTGCAACCATGACAGATCGCCCAATACGGACAAAACTTGCAACGCCAATCGCTGGCGTCTTCTGAGATGCGACTAGGTGGTGTGCTGGCAAAGACAATTTTGTTCGCCTTATCCAGCAAACCTTGTGCCTCTTTTTTATTTAGCTTGATCCGCTCGCCATACATTTCATCTGTGTTTTTATTCACAGCAAAAAAGTAACATCGATCAATCCCGGATAAGATCATACCAACTTGACACTGCGCCCAATAGACAGGCTTCGACTTTTCGACACCCATGTTTTTGGTAGCCTTAAAATTTTTGTCGTTCATCGTTTTAAACTCAAGCGTATGTGGCTTGCTGCTTTCCTTAAAACCTTCTCCAACGCCATCCAGCGACAAGGCAAAGTGACCACCGCAAGCCTCGAACCTGACTTGCTTGCCAGTCTCTGGATCTCTCTCCCAGACTGTCACGCCTACCGCTCGAAGGTTTGATACAATTCTGCTCTCTTCACGATCACCAGTTTCAAACAATCGCAACACACGCCCATCAAAATTAGGCGTCCATGCGTGTCTGAACTGATACCACAATGCACGACTACACTCATTGCCAATCTGACTACCGCCAAGATGAGGTCGATGTTCATTCTTTCTTTTGGATTGATAGTGTTTGTAAATGTCCTGAATAGTTTCAGGCGTGACAAATGCTTCAAGTTCCATCAAGAAATTACTCCAATCAAAGCTAGGATAATTACGACACCAGTGTGAATGACGATGTATTCAAGCATCATCTTTCGCCAATTTGTAATCAAACTTTTGAAAAACTTGATCCAAAATTTCCATGATTTCATCTGATGGTTTTTCATAAACAATCTTCGATTTATCTTTGTGATCGAAGTAATGCTTTAAGCTAATTTTATGTTGTTTCATTTCACTCTCCTTCTGTTCATAAAATGGGGCGACACGCGCCCCATCACAAAACAGAAATTAGCGTTTCCAAGGTGGCGTTGCCGCTCCGTTGGCCACTGCTGGCTCTGCTGTCGCGCTTACAGTTTCCGCTACAGGCTTAGTTCCACCTGATGCAGAATCGTAGCCTTTTACATCGTTAGATGCCTCATAGCCGTTCTCTGCTGGTCTGACAGATACTTTTACCATTAGTGGTTTGTCACTCAGCTCATCGCTGTTCTTCGGGTTTGGAACCTCGACTGATCGACAGATTGATGCCAGAGCGCGTTGAGCAATCTCAACAGCAGTCTGGTTTTTATTGTTCAGGTTCAAGCGATCAAAAACTTTACGACCAGTAAACGGTCCTTCGATCACTTCAATGGTAAGCTGCAAGTATGAGCCATCCATTGCCTTGGTCTGACGTTCTTCAGTGTCAGTTATCACGCACTTGTACCAATCTGCTGGTAGCGGATCGAAAGAGTTTACAGGTTCGTGGTTCATTGCGTTAAAGCCATTAAGATCCATTTTTATTGTCCTTCTGCTAAATACTGGTGGAATGGATTGCCGCCATCAAATGTGAATGGCAGCGGTTCAGTGATGTTGAAACGATTTTTAGTAACGCTGGACGCCTGTGGAAAGCACAGGATTTCACGTTCGCCAGTTGAGATGGCGCGTTTCTTTTCGCCATCGCCTCTTGTGAATGTCTTCAGCCGAATCAGTCCGACCAGATCGACATTATCAGTGTAATGCGGAATTGCCTTCTTATGCATCCGCACAGTGTATCGGGCAAATGGGTCCATGTCTGGTAGATCCAAAGTCTCCGTATCGGCATGACCAATAAACACAACATTCATATTGTTGTCATAAGCCAAAGCTCCAGCCCATTCCCGGATCTGGCGATGTTTCTCAGCGGCTGTACTGTACCCAGCTCCGTAGCCACCCCCAGCTTGATTGATAGACTTTGCCTTGGGATCTGCCCCAACAATCTCGCTCTCGACCATTGTGGCCAACTGCGTAATGCTGTCGATCACCAAAGTTTTGAACTCATGTTTATCTGTTGCCAGCGCCTCAATTGCGCTGAGAACATCTTCACTTGATGTTGCAATAGGAAAGAGACTTACATTGTCATTTCCTTGCAAACTTGCTGTGCCATCTTCAGTTCGAATAAACACAGGATTTGGAAACATAGCAGCAAGGGTAGTTTTACCCATGCCGCCTTCACCAAACAGAGTAGCGATTATTGGTCGCTGTCCTGTCGGCTTCGATAGTGATTTTAAATTTATGGCCATTTATAGCACCTCTACTTTCACGCCAATTTTTCCTTGTTTTGATTCAAAAGCCTTTGCGATCTTGCGCCACATAACAGGCTCTTTTTCTGCCAGATAACGACAGCCAGTAGCGTCAGCAGAAATGCTTTGCTTAACTGGATGCATATGCTCTGGAATTTTGTCTTTTACTTTATCCCATTGGACAGCATCAACCTTGCGTGAAACAGGCTGTGTCAGCGTAATTTTGTGCTGCTCTAATTTGTGAGATATTGCGCCTTCATCTTTGACATCTAGTGCCTCTGAAATCTGGCTTTCAATCGCATGGCGCTTTGCGATCAAATCTTTTTCTTGCGCCTTGATAGCCAACCATTCGGCAGCTAAACCGTCTACATTGCTCATGGCAATTCCTTTCATTTTTTCTTTCTCTACAAAAATTGGTTTACAGAATTTATTTTACCCTGTAAAGATCTTTTTACAAAATATGCAAATTTGTATCAAAAAGGAGAAGAAATTGACAAACTTAATGCCAATCGATGACATACGAAATGCCTTACAAGATAGGCGTTTAACAGTCGTTGCAGAGAAATGTGGGCTGTCTCATCCGACAGTCAAAGCAATTGCCACAGGCAACGAACAAATCAGTCTAAACACATGGAAAAAACTCAGCGACTACCTGAGTGATTCGCAATGAAGATAGAAGAATATTGTTCAATACTTGGCTGGTATCTAGTCACAATCCCAGCAGGATCTAAAGGCCCGACAAAATTTGGTTGGCAGCAGCCAGAGAAGGCGTTGTCAGATCCACAAATTGCGCGTGACTATTATGAGAAAAATCCAACACATAATGTTGGGTTGTTACATGGCGCATCAGGCACATGCGCTGTGGATATAGATAATGTCGAAAACACAAAGATAATCTTCGAAGAGTTGGGCATCAACTTTTCTGATCTAATGAACTCAGCGCCACAGATTATTGGGCGCGAAAATCGAGGCAAGCTAATCTTCAAAGCGCCATCTGATTTGCTCATCAAAAAGTTATCTTGGCCAATCAAAGATGATCCGCGCAGAACCGAAGTAGTCTTCGAGCTTCGAGCTGGGCCATCGCAAGATGTTTTGCCACCATCGATACATCCAGATACTGGGCGCCCATATGAGTGGGCTGGTATGCCAATCTGGGATGGATTGCCAGAGTTGCCGCCACAGCTCCTGACATTATGGCGTGAGTGGGATAAGTTTCGTCCACAGCTTATGAGCATGTGTCCTTGGAGAAAAAAGGAAGAATTCCAGCCAACCAGAAAGCCTAGACCAAAAGGTGACAGCACATCAGTGATCGATGCCTATAATGAAGCGCACGATATGCACACACTTTTAGTGCAGTACGGTTACAAGCCAACATCTCGAAAAAGATACCTATCGCCAAATTCTTCATCTGGATTGGCTGGGGTTAAGTTATTCGATGATGGCCGCGCCTATAGTCACCATGCATCAGATCCATTTGACAGCGCCCACAGCTTCGATGCTTTCGAGTTGTTTTTGCAATATGAGCATCAAGGCAATGTCACCAAGGCAGTCAAAGATGCGGCACAGCTTTTGAACGTGACGCAAAATCCAGACTATGACTATGACAGAGAGGCCATCGAACATGGCGCAAAAGTTGCAGCTCAAATTTTATCGAAGCCAATCAAAAGAGAGAGAGAGCCATTAGATGACGTTTCTGAAAATCTGCTGAGTGTTCCCGGTGTTCTTCAGGACGTGGTAAATTACTACACAGTCACAGCCATCAAACCACAGCCACAGTTTGCAGTCCAAGCAGCACTTGCATTTGGATCTGTAATCATGGGTCGAAGATGGGTGACAGACCAGCGCAATTTTTCTAGCCTATACTTTCTAAACATTGGTGAGACAGGATCTGGTAAAGAGCATAGCAAGACAGTTTTGGAAGAGCTGCTCGAACAGGCTGGCCTCGAAGATCTAATCGGACCAGCAGGCTACACATCTTCTGCTGGGGTTATCTCAACTCTGACCAAAAAGCCTACCCACGTTTCTGTGGTCGATGAACTTGGGCGCCAGCTCAAGTCAGCAGCAGCTCGTAATATGCAGCATAAAGCAGACGCATTGACTACCATAATGGAGTGCTTTGGGCGCCAAGATGGTACGCTCAGACAGCAAGGCTATGCCACCAATACCATGAAGTCTTCTGAAGCAGAGAAGCTGGAGAAAGTGGTCAAGCGTCCAAGTCTGACACTAGTGGGCATGTCCACGCCATCAGAGTTTCTGCAAGCTATCGGTGGCGGTGATGTTGCGTCTGGTTTGCTAAACCGATTCATCATCGTTCGATCTGGTATTGGTGTGCAGATGTCTCAGAAGAAACGCAGATCCACAATCTCAGATCGTTTGTCATCTTGGGCAAAGGAACATGCCAAGGCACAAGAGGGTGATCTGGACACAGGCAATGCACATGATTTGCCGCCACATCCAATCGAAGTTCCATTTACTCCAGATGCTGAAGACATGCTGCGCGATTATGAGGCGCGTCTGGTCGATGCTATTAGAGGTGAAAACGGATCTGGGCTAGAGGATATGTACAATCGATCACGCGAAGTTGCGATGCGTTTGTCTCTGATCATTGCCAGATCAATGGGTCAGGATGAAATCGGTATCGATGCAATGCAGTGGTCAATCGACTACATCGATCACTATGCCAAGCAAGCCATTGAGATGTTCAGGGCAAACATGGCCGAAGGTCCGTTTCAGGCAACATGCAAGCAAGTGTTCGAGAAGATCGAAAGATCTGGCCTCGAAGGTATCACAGCATCGCAAATATCACGCACAGTTTCTGCTTTCGCAAACATGGAGCCAAAGCGCCGTCAGGATGTTCTGGACGCGCTGGAGCAAGATCGTGGCATTCAAAGCAGACAAACCAACGCCGGGCAAAGGGGCAAGCCAAGGTTTGCATACTTCGCACCACCACAACATTAATAAGGAATATTTATGTCGATTAAAATTTTAGAGGGAGATTGTTTGCAAACTTTATCTTCATTGGAAGAAAAATCTGTAAACACTTGTGTGACAAGTCCACCTTACTGGGGGCTAAGAGATTACGGTGAAGATAACCAGCTTGGTCAAGAAGAAACGCCAGAGCAATTTGTAGAAAATTTGGTGAAAGTTTTTCAAGAAGTCAGGCGCGTTTTGCGTGATGATGGAACTGTATGGCTAAATCTTGGTGATAGTTACTGTGGCACTGGTCACAAGGGAGACACAATAGATCCTAGATACCAAGGTCGTAACGGACAGAAAGTTGCAATCAATAATAAAATCCAAGGATTAAAACAAAAAGATCTTGTTGGCATTCCTTGGCGTGTGGCTTTTGCTTTGCAAGCTGACGGCTGGTATTTGCGACAAGATATAATCTGGAGTAAACCAAACCCTATGCCTGAACCAGTTAAAGATAGATGCACCAAGTCGCATGAATATATTTTCCTGTTAACCAAATCTTCAAAATATTATTATGACAGTGAGGCTATTAAAGAAGATTGTTCAGAGAGCAATATCCAAGACTTTATGAAAAGAAAGACATTAAACAATAAAGGTAAGGGATCGGGAACATATGAAGAAGCAAGACCCGATCTTGCCAGAAGTCGAGCCGATTATATGCCATCTGACTTAAAACGTAATAAACGATCAGTTTGGGAAGTAACACCAAAGCCTTATTCTGGCGCTCACTTTGCCACTTATCCACCAGATTTAATCAAGCCATGTATTTTGGCTGGCTGTCCAGAAGGCGGCACAGTTTTAGATCCATTTGGTGGATCTGGCACAACTGCACAAGTTGCAAATAATCTTAATCGAAATGCCATCTTGTGTGAATTAAACCCAGAATATGTGGATATCGCAAAGGGGCGTCTGCACGACAGTCTGGGAATGTTTATGGATCTGGAGGTAGTAAAATGAAATCATCAATAATAATCGGCGGTAAGTCGGATCAACACAAACGCAATAAGGCAGACTTCTATTCCACCCCACCAGAATGCACCATCGCGCTGCTCAATCGTTTCGAGTGGTTGTTTAGAGGGAAGCGCATCTGGGAGCCAGCTTGTGGCGATGGGGCAATCTCAAAAGTGTTGGAGCTTCGAGGCTTCAAAGTGGTATCTTCGGATCTCTATGATCGTGGCTATGGCGACAGCAATATGGATTTTTTCCATGCCGAATGCGCCTGTGATGCCATCATAACCAATCCACCATTTAGACTGGCATCAAATTTTATTGAGCGATCAGCTCAAAAGAAAGTGCCGTTTGCAATGCTCACCAAGTCAACATACTGGCATGCTGAGAAGCGTAGGCGGTTGTTCACAGACACTGGGCCAATGGCAGTGATGGCCATGACATGGCGCCCAGCTATGTCTCCAGAGCGTGGACAGAGCGCCACAATGGATTTCATCTGGACAGTCTGGTCAGATAAACCAAGAAAAGAAACCAAATATATTGTGGAGCGCAAACCATGAACGAGATGCCCATGTACATGGTTCGAGAGCTGGAGGCACTGGGAGTGGTGAATAGGCAAAAGCCCACCCCAGAGCCAGCTCCTGAGAGCCAGTACACATACAGAAAGCCACAGTTCGATGAAAATGGTGAGCCAGATTTTTAATTGCAGTATTTATTGCATTCGTAAATAGGGAGGTTTTTAGTATGAAAAACAACGGCTTAGTATTTAATGTATTTATTGCAATAATGCAGTCTACTACTAATACCTACAGACCCCCCCATACACCCCCAAGAGAGGGGGTAGGAAGGGTAGTAAGTAATAATACAATAAATAATATATATATATATACTTACTATAAGAATAAGAGGTTTGGGCTGGGTGAATTAGTGCAGTCACTATCACTGCAATTATTATGCATTAAATGCAATTAATTTTATCTATGACACTTGTAATCTGCGCCAAGTGACATATATATAATGTATAGAGAGGAAATAAAATGAAATCACAAATCGCACTTGAGTTTATCAACAAGCACATCGAAGACGGCAAAACTATCTTGATCCGCACATACACTCGCATCACCAAGATCACGCCAAAGACTGTCAAAAACTTCGAAGAAGCAAATCACCCATTGTTCAAAATGAACAGCGCAAACGAATTGCTCATGGCTGAAGGCAAACGCTACGTCTGCATCGCAACTCCTGAAATGATGATGGTCGGTGTTTCAGCACAAAATTAATTTACTTTGACGACTTGCAATCTATGCCAGATGGCTTATATGTGATTTATAGAGAGAGGAAAACACATGTCTATACGAAGAATGAAATACACTAAAAACGGATTCGATATTATCTGTCGTGTCCACGGATCTGGAACCGAATATGGTTATGCAGATATTCTGTGGAAAAAATATGGCGAAGATCATTATACTTATATTGGTCTGATCTACTACACAACTACAGATCAAGATGTTCCAACTTGGCATCACGTCAAAGGCGAAAACCCAATCACAAAAAAATCTTGGCACGATGCTGCCAAAGATCTCTTCTCTGCCTTCTCAAAAAAGGAGGCAGCGTAATAATGATAGAATACTTCACGGCTTTGGTCATAAGTTACGTTATCAATGAAAAACAACTCGAAGCACACATCTGGTTTGAAAACCATAGAGAATGCCAACACGTCATGCAAAGCGATATGGCAGATCCAATCTATAACTACCTAATGACGCTTTATGGTAAAAATATAATGATGAGATGTATCGAAACAAATGAAGTCTCAAGAAAAGCACTAAGGCCAAAAATAAGGCCAGAGCAATGACTGAAGAAAATTATGACACTGTGTCTTACTGCCCAAAATGTGAAACAAAAATGTCAGCAGTAGACTCAAGACAACATTCAGCATTTGGATTTCAAACAATCAAACGCAGACGTAAATGTCCAACGTGCGATTTTAGAGCAAGCACAGTCGAAGTGCCAATCGATCTAGCAAAAGACATTTTTAGTGAGGAATGAAATGAAACAAATATCAACACTGCAAAATCAAATCAAAGAGTTTAATAAAGTCGTGAATACATCACAGACTTCAATTAATCATATCATCGTGTTCACAGCCATATGTGAAGATCAACCAACAACCAGTAATGATCTGCACAAAAAGCTAGGCTTTCAACAATCAACAACAAACAGATTGCTGCATTCCCTAGCAGACCACAGCAGAGGCAAAGTCGAAGGCGCTAAAGTTATCGAACTCAATATGATGCCAGAAGACAGACGCCACAGAGAAATCAGGCTAACGCCAAAAGGCAAAGATCTGATGAGCAAAATGTTTGGAGGTAAAGCATGATTGTTAAATCTTGGAAGTTCACTGGCTTCAATAAAGATATGCCAGAATGGATACAAAAAAATACCAGCAAACGCCGGGGATCTTACTACATCTGGGTTCACACTCAGCAAGGCGAACTGCCAGCCAATAAAGATCAATGGATCGCCATCGATCTAAAAGGCCACGTTCATATCTTCGATAATAAGCCAGATGGAATAGCAAAAGAAATATTAATTGGAATTGTGTTCGCAGTTTTTATCGTAGCTCTGTTGGTGTTTATGCTCGCATGGTAAATCAAAACTTCGCAAAACATTGCTACGACCAATACAAAATGAACCACCAAGGTTATCATGGCTTTCAACACTGGGCGCGTGTTCTGCAAAACGGTAGACACATAGCTCAACAAGAAAATGCCAATAAAAAAATTGTGGATCTATTTGCACTGCTTCACGATACACAACGCAAAAATGAAAACAGAGATCCAAAGCATGGATATCGTGCAGCTAAATATGCACACTCAATCAGAGGCAAATGGTTCGATCTATCCAATAAAGAAATGCGGCTGCTAGACGAAGCACTGACCTATCATTCAGATGGATACACAGATGCAAATATCACAGTTCAAGCTTGCTGGGATGCTGATCGCCTTGACCTATTTCGTGTAGGCATTACACCCCAAAAAGAAAAACTCTGTACACAAACAGCAAAAGACGCTATCAAAAAGATGTCCTTGGCAAAAGACAATTCCCTTATGAAAGTGCCTCGATAACTGACCCACTTCGGTGGGTCTTTCTTTTTTTTAGTTTTTAAACTAAATTCAAAAGTGGAAAGGTATCAACATGGCAAAGAAAAAATCAAAGAACCCAGTTGGAAGACCAAAGTTCGAAGTCACTGAAGAAGTGCTTCAACGCTCAGAAAGATTAATGGCGCAAGGATTAACGAAAGAACAATGCGCCAGAGCATTGGGCATTTCAGTAGCAACTTTCTATGTTTATCAGGCAGAAAATTCAGAGTTTTCAGAGGCTATAAAAAGGGGCGAGGCGCTGGGCATCGAAGAAGTAACCAACGCACTCTTTGAAAACGCTACGTTAGAACGCGATAATACAGCCATTATCTTTTATCTAAAAAATCGCGCTGGCTGGGTCGATAAGCAAGAGCATAAAGTAGAAACAGAAAACACAGTAACACTGGATCTCACAAGGATTGGCGTAAATGAACTCGCAGCAATTGAACGCGCTTTTGAGCAATCTCACATTGGATCAGGTAAGAGCGGAGAAATACCGCAGATCATTGAGGGAGTTTACGAAAGCAGCTTGGCAGACGATTGAACCGGGCGTTGAGTTCCAGAACAACTGGCACGTTGACGCAATATCGGATCATCTCCAAGCAGTCGTAGAAGGCGACATCAAACGCCTGATCATAAACGTGCCGCCACGCCACATGAAGTCAATCAGCGTGGCTGTTGCGCTGCCAGCATGGACTTGGACGCGAGAACCGCATAAAAAATTCTTATACGCCTCCTATGCCTCTTCCCTGTCCATCAGAGATAGCACCAAGTGTCGCCGCCTGATCGATAGTCCTTGGTATAAAAAACATTTTGCAGAAAAATTTTCTCTTACTGACGATCAAAACCAAAAGCAAAGATTCGAAAATAATAAGACAGGATACCGCATAGCAACGTCTGTAGGTGGCGCCCTAACTGGTGATGGTGGTGACATTATATGTATCGATGATCCGCATAACGTGGTTGATACAGACAGCTCCACAGTGCGCGAAGGCGTTTTGGAGTGGTGGGATCAGGCTATGCAAACCCGGCTCAATGATCCTCGAACTGGCGCGTTTGTCATTATTATGCAGCGCGTTCACGAAAATGATTTGACAGGCCACATTCTGGCAAATGAGATGGGCGAAGAATGGGATCACTTGTGCTTGCCAGCCCGATACGAAATTGGCCATCCAACGCATACACGCTCTTCTCTGGGCTTCACAGATCCACGCACAGCCGAAGGTGATCTTCTCTGGCCAAGCAGAATAGACGAAAGAACACTAAGCAATCTGGAGCGCAGTCTTGGCAGTTATGCAGCAGCAGGACAGCTACAGCAGCGCCCAGCGCCAAAAGGCGGTGGAATTTTAAAAGCAAGCTGGTGGGTTCCTTGGGAAGAAGAGGATTTGCCAGAAATAGAATATGTGTTGCAATCTTATGACACAGCTTTCGAATCTAAAGAAAGCTCTAGCTTTAGCGCCAGAACAACATGGGGCGTCTTCAAGCATAAAGGTTATGACTGTGCGATTGTCCTAGAAGCATGGTATGACAAAGTAAGCTATCCTGACCTAAGACGCATGGCGCAAGAGGCATATGACGAATGGGAGCCAGACGCAGTGCTGATCGAAAAGAAGGCATCAGGTCAATCTTTACTGCAAGATTTACGCATGGCTGGCATACCTGTTTTGGCCTACAGCCCAGACCGCGATAAGGAAGCTCGCGCCCATGCCAGCTCCGCACTTTTAGAAGATGGAAGGATTTTCTTTCCTTCCAACCGAAAATGGGCTAAAGATTTAATTGATATATGCGCGGCCTTTCCTGCTCACCCCAACGATGATATCGTTGACACTTGTACACAGGCGTGGTTGAGGCTTCGTAAAGGATGGTTTGTTGGGCATAGCGAAGACCCAGAAGATGACGATTTTATTGATACAAAAAGGATGACGTTATATGGCTGAAGAAAACATCATTCCATTTGCTGAAGGTTCTCCACCAGATGATCTTATTGTTGAAGAGCTTGCAGACGGCGATGTTCTTATTGGTGATCCAAAGTTAGATATGATGGAAGAAGTCGAAGACGCTGAGTTCGACCAAAACCTTGCAGAAGTTATTGATGAACGCGATCTAATACGCAAAGCAAGTGAGCTTGTTGGATTTTTTGAGAACGACAGAGAAGCCAGATCCGAATGGGAAGAACGCTACAAGCAAGGCTTGAAGACGTTAGATCCAGATGGCGGTCTTGACGAAAGCGAAGATGAACGCGCAACTCGCGGTCTTTCTATAGTCGTGCATCCAATGATCGCAGAAGCAGCAACCCAGTTTAACGCCAAAGCCATTGCGGAGCTTTACCCATCAGGCGGTCCAATCAAAACTGTGATTATCGGTGATCCAGACGAACAGATGGAAGAGCAAGCGCGTAGAGTTCGTGAATTTATGAATTACCAAATCACACAGGAAATGCCTGAGTATTTCCCAGATTTGGATCAAATGCTATTTCACCTACCTTTGATCGGTCATACGTTTAAGAAAGTCTGGTGGGATGCCAACATGGATCGGCAATGCAGCCAGTTCGTAAAAGCTGAAGACTTTGTGGTCGCTCCAGAAAGCAAAGATCTTTACACCAGCCCACGCTACACGCACATCATTAGAATGCCAAAGAACGAATTTAATAAGTACGTTCAAAACGGATATTACTTGCCAACTGCCTACAATGGCGACACCACTGATCCAGTCGATGACGTGATTGGAGAGATCGAAGGCGTTGATGAATACGGAGATGATTCGCAAGACAATGTAATGACGCTGCTCGAAATGCACGTCTATGACTTGTTTGACGGCATTGACGGCAAAGAAATGGATGAAGACAACCCAGATGATAATGCGGTTGCAATCCCATATGTTATTACCATCGATTACGATAACCAGCGCATTGTCAGCGTTAGACGTAATTGGCATCAAGATAATGAAGAGAAACAGCGCCGTGACTGGTTTGTGAGCTATAAGTTCTTACCCGGCCTTGGTTTCTATGGCTTTGGATTATACCACATGATTGGTGGTTTGGGCAAAGCAGCCACTGGATCTCTTCGCGCTCTGCTCGACAGTGCGGCATTCGCCAACATGCAAGGTGGCTTCAAGCTGCGTGGTCGTGTTAATGGCGGTGATATACAAGTCAATCCGGGCGAGTTTGTTGATTTAGACAGCACAGTTGATGACGTGAACAAGGCAATCATGCCATTGCCGTTCAAAGAACCAAGCAGTTCCCTGTTCAGTTTGTTGGGTTATATTGTTGAGGCTGGCCAGCGTTTCGCAAGCACTGCTGATCTCAATGTTGGTGACGTTAATCCAAACGCTCCAGTTGGATCTACAGTTGCCTTAATTGAGCAGGGATCAAAGGCATTTAGTGCAATCCACAAGCGTTTGCATTACGCACAAGGTCAAGAATTCAAACTTCTTGCAGGGTTGAACGCAGAAAATCTTCCAGATGAATTTAGCTTTGCACAAGCTGGTGCATCAGAAATTATCTATCGATCTGACTTTGATGATCGAATTGATATTGTTCCAGTATCTGATCCTAACATTTTCTCGACAGCCCAGCGCATAGCGCAGGCACAAGCTGTTTTGGAAATGGCAAGATCAGCGCCCCAGCTTCACGACCTTTATTCAGCTTACAAACGTATGTATGAAGCGATTCGAATTCCAAATATTGATGAGATCCTGAAAAAACCTGAAGAAGCAGTTCAGATGGACCCAATCGATGAAAATATGAGCGTGATGTATGGCAAGCCAATACGCGCCTTTCCAGAGCAAGACCATGACGCGCATATCGCGGTTCATATGCAGTTTATGCAAGATCCATCTTTGGCTGGCAATCCGGGCGCCAAAAAAATGCAGCCTGTTTTGATCGCGCACATTGCGGAACATATTGCGCTGCTTTATCGCCAGCGCATGGAGGCAAGCGTCAACATGCCATTGCCACCATTGCCAGATTTCAAAGATATGAAGATTAAGTTCAACGATGTAGATCCAGAGCAAGATCGATTAATTAGCCAACGCGCAGCGCAAGTTGTGGCGGCATCGCCTCAGATGAAACAGATCGAAGCTATCAGGGGAATGGGGCAAAAAGGTGGACAACAGGGCAACCCATTGCAATATGCACAGCAATTAGCGAAGCTAGAGACAGAGGCGCTAAAAGCAAGAACGCAAGCACAGATCGAAGCGGATCAGGCAAAGGCACAGTCAAATATTCAGATCAAAGAGGCAGAAGCACGACAAGATATGGAGATCGAAATGGCCAAGGCGCGAGCCGATATGGAGGCCAAGATCACAAAGTTGGAGGCAGAGTTGCAGCTTGAGAGAGAAAAGAACGCAGCTAAAATACAAATGGAGGCAATGAAAAATAATGTACCCAGAGTATAGACTTCCTCCAATAAATCCTGCTGCGTTTGGAGGGTTACCAGCGCAACAGGGTCCAAGAGGTGGTCCTCCTATGCTTCCTCCCATGCAAGGAGGGCCACAAGGCCAACCTCCTATGGATATGAATAAATACTTAATCAACAAAGTAATGGAAATAAAAAAACGAATGGGATCTGGTGATGTTGGCGCATTGTCGGCTATTGCAGATGCAATGCCACAGCCTCAAATGAATGTAAGAGCGCAGCCACAACCCCAGCAACAGCAACAGCAACAACAAATGAGGATGGGATAATGGGCGGTATATGTGGCGGCGGTGGCGGCAATAATACTAATAGCAACGACAATGACAATGACAATGACAGCGGTAACAGTTTTAAAGAATCTCTGGCAAACTTATTTACGCCAAACGATGGTGCATCTTATGTAAATGGTCAGCTTGTTGATGATCGCACAGGTGATCGCATAGAGGCTGGCGGCACAACATTTTCTGGTAATGTTATTGCAGGATCTGCAAACACTGAATCAAACGATGGCAGAGATATTCCAGAAAGCTTTACTAATAGCTTGCCTGCCTTAGTCGAAAATCCAAACAAAGGTTCGTATAACGAAACTCAAACAGACGATAAGTGGGGATATACCAGAGCTGACGGTACAGTAGTTACGGCTGCTCAAGACATGATTGACGGTGGTGGTAAAAACTTTGGCGGTGAAGTTTTTGCAATCGGTGGTGGTATAAACTCAGATTTAAATGGCGATGGCTATGTTACAGCGGCAGAAGCCAGTGCCAGTGGAAATCTTACTGATAACTTTGTTTCAAATATTTCTAATTCTTCAGGTGCAACGCCATTAGGATCTGGTTTGGAGCCAACTGGAGTAGCTGGGGCGCTTGCAAACTACACAATACCGGGAATGTTATACACTGGTGTAAGAGATGCAACTGACAAATTTGGTTACGGTGGTCGGCCAGAAAGCTCACTTAACAGCGATATAGATAGCGTTGTTGGTGGATTGTCTGGACAAAACGCAATTAATGCAGCGGTAAACTACTCAGTCAACGATACAACTGTGCCATATCCAACATCAGGAAGTGATGTAAATGTCTCAACTGCTGCTGTTGATATTGGTGGTGGTGGAGATAGTGGGCCTACAAGATCAAATATTTACGGTGGTAGTAAGGATTATAACCGATATTCTCGCGGTGGCGGTGGCTATGCGTTTATGCCAGCTTATATGCGTCAGTTTATGAGTGGTGAAAAATTTGACGTAATGGCAGAGCCAATTACTTTGGCAGACGGCACAACTGCGTATCGCACACCAGATGGTCGTATTTTAAGCCCAGAACAGTTTGCAAACACAGCAGAATATGAAGGCGCACTAACTGTCGATACGCCAGACGAATTGCAAGGCTACACTATGACAGATGCTGGTGGAAACGTAACTTACTACACCCCTGATGGCGAAATCACGAATGAATTTACATGAAAAATCTAGCTGCTTTTAAACAACCTAAAATGGCTGCTTTTGCTAACGCGCCAAGGCAAACTGAGATTATGGGCCAGCCTCATACGCTGTCTTACATAAACCCCCAAGAAGAAGCTATGTTACAGCAAATGAGAGGCGGTTTGCCTCCAGTAGCAGGACCAGATGGTGTGCCTTCTTATGCTCATGGTGGATTTCATTGGTCTTCCATAGGAACTGGCATTACTGATACCCTAAAAGAAATTGTAAGTTTAGGTGCGGCTGAAACACAAACTTATAATAACACCAACGACAGCTCTAATTTTGATAGCGGTTACGAGGATGCGGCTTACGGCGGTTCTAAAGTTGATTTTTATAACGCTGGTGGTTTTGGCAATAATAATGACAGTAAATCGGATGATACTACTTCTGTTGTAACTGGATCTAGTGGTTATCCAAGTTTAGACGCTACTGCTGCTGGCAGTCTTGGCGGTCTTTTTTCATCAGTGCCAGCAGCAGACATGGAAGCATTACGTTTATTAAATCTTGAAAAGGCAGAAGCTGGAGAGCCACTAGTAACAGTTTTGGATATAATTGCTGATCCATCATTGATTGAAGAACCTGTAAGCACTGATATTTCTCTGCCTGAAATAACAACAACTGTTTTAGATCCAGCAATAGGAGAAGATTATACGCCCAGCGGAGATGAACTAAATCAACAACTTACAAATGCTGGACTGACAAATCTAACAAGCGATACGTCCGAAGTTGATTATACTAAGACAGCTACAGGGGAAGATTTTGACATCGGAGCAGCTATGAACGCTTTCGATGCGATAGATGGCACTTCATTTTCGGATCTTGAACCCAGATTCATATACGAAGATACGACCTCTCCACCTTCTACATCAACAACTACATACACTGGTGGTCAAGACACGTTTGAATCTACGTTCGAAGCCATGCATGGTGTGTCAGTGCCTAAAACCGAAAGCGAATTTATGGCACTTTCAGATGGAGCAAAAGCAGATTTGGGATTGCTTTCTAGTGAGCAAAAACAAGAAATTTTAAAAGAAATGAGCCTTAATAGTGGTGAAGATGCACCTTTTGATTTGAGGGTCATAAATACTATCGCAGGCGCTCTTGGTATAAAAGGTATAGGTGATACTTTTGAGTATAAAATTGTAGAATCTGATGATTTAACAGGCCTTTTGCCACCAGTACAAGACAATGTATATACAGCATCTCTTTTGCCTATTGATCAACTTCGAGAAATATACGGTGATGAATATGTTGATAAAAAATTTCTTCGTATTCCCGAAGGATCTGCCGATTACGATGAATATATTGAGTATATACGCGATAAGTATGGATCTGATGATTTAACAACTGGCGGTGGCGACAACCAAGCTTTAACAGTCGATGAGATAAATGATCTTGTAAACAATGCTCTAGAAGCAGATGGCGGCGGTGGTAGTGTGGCTGGCGGCATAGATGACGCTGTGAACGAAGGAATATCCGTACCTGATAGTGCGTTTATGGATGACGCAGTTGCTAGATATTATTTAAACAATTTAGGTGATGAAGAGGTTGGTGCTGAAAATTTAGATTCTCAAATAAACTTTGGTGACCTTACTTTCAACTACGATGGAACTGTATCAATTGGTGATGGAGACACATTTGATACAGCAGTAGAGGCCATTGACGCACTCATTGATTCAGGTGGAGAAGGTGGAGAGAACGGCGATGGCGATGGCGATGGCGATGGCGATGGCGATGGCAATGGAGACGGAGACGGTGACTTAGACGGTGACTTAGATGGCGAAGGCGGCGAAGGCGGCGAAGGCGGCGAAGGCGGTGGAGACGGTGACGGAGATGGAGATGGTGACGGAGATGGAGATGGAGATGGAGATGGAGATGGAGACGGTGACGGTGACGGAGA
>Ga0209535_1000837_pt1 | contig 21379 bp, 34 predicted proteins | sample LinPmetageLP28_FD_184041 | JGI IMG/M metagenome (GOLD analysis project Ga0209535, IMG submission 184041) | Marine viral communities from the Pacific Ocean - LP-28 (SPAdes) (version 2) | ecosystem: Environmental > Aquatic > Marine > Oceanic | place: Pacific Ocean | collected 2009-08-22
CCAGCCTAACTGCGGTGAACCGCTGTAATCTTTTTCCCAGACAAACCAGGCATAAGCAGTCGTGCCAGTTCCTGGCATCGGCTCGTTGCTGGCAGCGTTAACGAAATCACCGCGCCAAATTGTTAATCGCTTGCTGAAAACATGGATGCGTGCAGGCGGGTACGCTTTGAACAAGCGCTGAAACCGGCCAAGGCTTTCCAAAAAACTTAATCGTAATAACCAGGCGTGCTTTGCTGCGCCCAAACCTATTGCGTGCAAGATAAATTCTTCAGCTAATTTGTAAGGCGGGTTTGTAATAAGGCTGTCGCAGGCCAAATCAGTTGCCATCAGAAAATCAATGCCTGATTCACAATAGCCATAATCATTAAGATCAGATGCAATCACACCATAATCATCTGCTTTTAAAACCTCTGCTAACGCGCCATCACCAGCAGCAGGCTCCCAAATGTATGGGTCAAACACCTCAACAGCTAACAAAGCCTTTGTGGCGCTGGACGGCGTTGGATACCAATCATCTTTCTGCCTGCTTTTCATAGCCCCAAATCCCTCAAACTGAGGCGCTCATCAGCCTCTAGCCTGCCCCAAGTGCGATCAGTATCCTTTAGCGCTGGTGCTGCCTTGGCAGGGCGCGGTGTCAGCACGCGCTTGCCAGACTTGGCCTTTGCTGGCGCTGGCTTTTTGGCCGCTGCCACAACCTCAATGATCTCAACCGTGTTATATCTGTGCTTGCAACGTAGGCACTCACGGAACCGCCTCGTTGTCTGACCTTGTGGGCGACTTGACCGCACCTTGCTCTTACCCTTGCACTTTGGACAGTTCATCTTCCTCATCCTCCGTCAGCCTACGATATCCCCGATATTCACACTCATCACAGCCTCGCAGATCGCCGTTTCGCGGTACGCAATGTTCGCACTCTGCCATCCATACAAAGCCAATCTCCGGGTGTTCTAATATTTCAATAAACTCAGCCACCCTGCGCCTCGCATAGCTGGCGCACCAAGCTGGCCTGCCCTGTTTGGCGCAGCTTTAGCAATGGCTTTAGATAAGCCTCAACATGCGCCAGCCGTTTTGCAGTGACGCAGTACACACCACAACACTGCAACCGTTCTTGAATGTCTTTTTGATTTGCTGACAAGCTGCCGCCTTTCGGGCGCTTTAACTCAATCATAATCGGGCCTTTATCAGCCAGATCGTGCCAGCCAGTATCAGGCACAAAGATCTCAAGATCAGGCCAGCCAGCCGCCATGCCCAGCTTTTTAAGCCGCACCTTATAAGCAACGTGCCTGCGCCCCTCGTTGGGCGAATGATGCACGACAGCGCCCATCGGCAGCGCTGCGCCTAGCCATTGCACCACTAGCGTCTGCAACTCATCCTCAGTCATAGAAGTCGTTGGGCAGCACTGTGCCGCCCGACAGCTCAATTATCTTTGACATAAATCGCTTTGCCGGGATTTTTGAATAAGGATCGCTTGACGGCAGGCACCAACGCCGCGCAACAGTGGCGTGCGCTGCCTCTGTCTGCCGTGCCAGTTCCGCAAAAGACCAACCCTGTTTTTTTCTAAATGTGTCAAGTGTCATGTGTTTTGTGATAACTTACTTGACTTGTTATGTCTAGACTATTTATATAAAAGGTGAATATCATGATCTGGGCTGGCACTTAAAAGAGCAAGAATTAGTATTTGCAGCGCCATCCATTGGGGTGACTTATCGGCCAACACTACGAGGCATGACCATCGGAAAAAAGAAAGGGGCTTGACGCATAAAAAAAGCCTATTGACATAAAATGTCTTGTGAGTTTACAGTCCTCTTTGCCAATTTTGGCAGAGAGGATTTTTATGTCTGCACCTTTTGATAAATCTTGGGCGTTTGAAAAGCATTACTTTCATCATTCCAATCCCAACAGACCTTTGTGTGTGGTTTTGTACGAAAAGTGCATCATTAGGCCGCTGGTAGACTGGGCGTGGAAAGTTATAAAAGGTGAGAGTTCTGGCGATAAAAATACAGCGCAAGCAATTATTAAAAAATACGAATCTCATGCCGCAAAGATGCTTGGCGGCACACTGGCAGAAGATTGCGGTAAGTCTGTACTAATTGAAGATCATACTTATGAAGCGGCTCTGCGGCACGGCATGAGCCTGCTAGATGCCTATAAACCGCGTGACTGGGATGATGGCAAAGATGAGCGTCAGCTTATCGTCGTGCGTGATGAATTTGCAGATGTTCTTAAAAACACCATTGCAGGCGTTACAGAGGCGCATGAAGTTTACGGGCTGAACCGTATCACAGGCCAAAGCGAAATCCTTGCTAACTTGGCAGGGCTTGAACTGCCATACTCCGGCTTTCCTGATTTCTCACGACGTATTGAACTCAAAACAAAATGGTCAACAGCCGCTGCTACAAAGTCTGGCAAGCGCTCTGCCAGCTTGCCCTCAACCCCTGACTGGAATCATGTCCAGCAAGTAGCGGGGTACTGGGCTGGCACCGGGCTGATGCAGGCCATTGTCTATGCCAATGCCAAAGAATACAGAGTTTTTACTGAGGATAACTGTGACTTGCTGACCCATGAGGGCTTGCAATCTGTCCTGAATCACATGGTTGCCAAGCTGGCAATCAGGGAAAATTTACTTAAAAGCTGCGATTCGATTGAGCAAATGCTGCGCTTGATTGAGCCAGATTTCAAACACTTCTTTGCGTGGGATAAACGCCCGGAAGTGGTCAACGACGCTAAAAAACTATGGGGGTTCAAATGAATAAATATTTGCAACTGCATATAGAACAGGCCAGTTACGCAACGCGCAGGCGGCTAAGAATGGCAACCATAATCACTAAGCTGCTGGCTTATGTAGCGCTTGGATACGCCGTGGTGATCGGCCTGTGGTGGTGCATCGTCGTGGTCTTTGCCATGACGCCGGGGATGTGATCATGGAACAGGCAACTTTATTTGAGGCAATGGAAGCACCACGCAACCAGCGTGAGGCCCGGTTCATGGAATTTCACAGGGCAAACCCGATTGTGTATCGGTTGTGGGATCAGTTCACAAAAGAGGCGCTTGCAAAAGGCCATCGGCGTGTTGGCTCACAAATGATCATTGAGCGTATCCGCTGGGAAACAACCATCAACATCATTGATGCACGGCCAGATGGCGAGGCATTGAAAATCAACGATCATCACAAGCCGTACTATGCGCGGCTGTGGATGAAAAATAACCCCAACCATAAGGGTGTGTTTGGGATCAGATCAGTCGAGGGTGATAATGAGTGAAATACCGAAAGAAATAGCCGTAGCGCTTGTGGCTTATCAAAAAGATCAAGCCGGGCTTGTGTTAGATTCACAAGGCCAGCGTAGCAAATATGCGTCACTGGGCGCAATAATGACGCAAATAAAAGAGGCTGCTGACAAATATAAATTAGGGGTCATTTGCCTGCCGAAACACACTGAAGCTGATGGCTGGCACATACAACCCGTGTTGGTTCACGAATCTGGGGCAACGTGGTCAGGTGACGCAAAATATCCAATGGAAGTCGATGACTTCACAAATTCACAAAAAATTGGGTCTGCTTTATCTTATGGCAGGCGCTACGCTTTGATGGCAATGCTTGGTATGGCCGCTGGCATCCAAGACATAGATGTCGAAAATGATGACGATGATGGCGATATTAACGGGAATCTGGACACACCACCAAAGTCGAAAAAAGAGCCAGTTTATGACATGGCATCGTTAGAGGCCAAAATACAATCATTTAAAACGCGGGTCAGCTTGAACGCTTGGATCAGCGAAAACAATGCGCTCTGGACATCAATGAACAAATCAAATCCAAGCGAATATAACCGCCTTTACGCAATCTGGACAAAACAGGAAAAGGATATAGAAAATGGCACAGCCTGAGTATAAAGCAACTCAAAGCCGCTTAGAACGCGGCATAGAGGTAACTGATAGCATCAATATCAGCTTTTGGTTCAACATCAAAGACCCTGACCTCAAAGCTCGTCTGGACGCATATTACACGGAAAACAAAGACGACTATCAGCAGCAGCCGGGGCTTGAACTGCAAGTCAAAATTGGTGATCATTTTCATAGGATTTGCAGATCGCGCTTGTATCTGAATGATGGAGCACCGCGCCAAGTATCACCAGCGCCAGCCCCAGCACCGGCACCAGCACCGATACCTGTGGTCAGCAGTGATCCATTTGACCCTACGCCGCCATTTGAGCCCACACCAACACCGACAAGGTATGGCAACAATGGCTAGTCAACAGTTGCTGACAGTCAGAGAGGCGTGTGACGAATTGTTTGGCGAGGGCTACACAGAATCAAGCCGCAAGCGCTTGCGCCGGTGGATCAAGCAAGGCCAGATCAATGCAATCGCTGATGGCTCACGCTATTTTATACCGCGTTGTGAAATTATAAAGTTAGGGGGGTTGGATGACCAAACGCAAACCGTGGAGTGATGAGGCCAGAGCCGCGCAATCAAAGCGGCTCAAGGCTTACTGGGCGGCCAAGAACGCTGCTTTTAAACCTTGGTATCAACAACTATGGGAGAGGGTAAAAAGGGCGCTATAAGCGCCTTTTTTATTATGAAAAGATTGCAGCAGCGGCAGACCTTGCTTTTTGTTGTTTAGCCTCATTTTTTGAGTAATGTCCATATTGTCGGTAGGTAAATGATGGGTTGCTATGCCCCATCAACGCAGCAACCTCTGCCCAATCCTCACCTAGTGCTGACAACTGCACGCTGGCAAAGAAGTGACGCATATCACCCCAGATTATCGCTGTGATGCCTGCACGCTCACTTGTACGCTTAATAAGTTCACGCAATGTCTTTTTCTGCTTTGGTAATCCGGCAGCACTGCCAAAAACCAAATCATCATTTGAGGTGTAAAAACTTTGAACTTTTAATTCACGCAACAATTGAATTGTCTCAGCAGGCACTGGGATTGTACGAAATCCACGTTTTGTTTTTGGCTCACCGATTTTGCTGGTTTCAGTTTTTACAGCCTGTTTAATGTAAATCGTTTGATCATCAAAGTTTACACTACCCCACGGCAAGGCTCTTAATTCACCCTGACGTATTCCACTTGTAATTGCAGTTATTATCATAGCGCGACTTACTAATGTCTCACCATTTAAACCATTTTTCAAAAGTTGTTTTATTGTTTCCGGTTGGATGCGTGGCGCACGATCTGATATCTCAGTGGACAATCCAAAAGACACTTTGTCTAACGGATTTAAATTTACCCAGCCCTTGCCTTGGCAAAAGTTAAAAAACGCTTTTAACACTTTGATGCGTTTTTCAGCAGTTGATTTGCTGTTTGATTTTGCTTTTATCTCACGCTTGAAAGCCGCAGCCAATTCATCTTTGTTTTCTCTTACAACCAATTTATCTAGCGCGTGTTTTGCAAATATTCGACCATCGATCATAATTGCTAAAACAAACTCGATTCCACGCTTTAGGTCTTTGTAATGGGCGAGGCTTATTTCTTCATCCCCAACACGACGCATTTGTACCGCTAAATATTTGTCACTTGCGTCTGAGCAATTTGTGACCCTTGCTGGCTGACTAATCACGCCAGTCAGAAATTCGGCTTTTAATAATTCTGCCTTAACAATGGCTGCGTCATATGTTTTAAAATTACCATATGAGTGAGACAACCCCACTCTGCTCGCATTGATGACGTAGTAACCACGTTGCGCCCAAAACTTTACTGTCAAATCCTTCATTTTGTCTCGCCTTTCTTGACTTTTTAAGAATCATTTATGACACAATATGTCAATCACGACAAGAAAAACTACAACAAACCTACAACAAAACAAAAAAACAACCCCCAGCCTTTGATGGCTAGGGGCTTGTTTTTGAGGCTGTGCTTGGATTATAAGTGGCGGGAGTGACGAGACTTGAACTCGCGGCCTCCGGCGTGACAGGCACGATTTAAGCGGTTTTTTAAGGTCAATATTAAGCATTTCTGGGATTTTTTGGTATGTGTTGGTAGCCGTTGGTAGCCAGAAACCTACAACAAAACTACAACAGATTTATGCCCTTGCAGTCTTAGCCGATTGGTTAAATGCTTTTGCAGTCGGAGCGCCTTTGCTGCCAACTTTCCGCATCCGTTCAGGCGTCTTGCCAGCCTTTTTTTGCGCCTTGATCCGCGCACGTTTCTTTGCAATGTTGCGATACAATCCCGGCGGCTTCATGGTCAAACCCTCCGCAGGCTACGGCCACCCATGCGGCCAGCCGGCTTTTTCTTTGCCGCTGTTTTTGTCGGCTTTTTCTTCACTGGCTTTTTCATATATCCCGGCATTGCTCTTACCTTCCTACTTTACGCATCGCCATTCGGTGCGCTTCTGTGAATGTCTTACCGCCCCGAATGGCTGCACGCATTGATGTCATATGCTTGGCCGTGTGATGAGCGCCATGACGCTTCAGCGCGGTCTGCTGCCGTGCTGTCAAAGCCTTTGGTTTCCGCATTATGATCTCCGTGATTTTGCGCCAGCGCATTTCCAGCGGGCGCGGGATAGCCTCAACGGGCTATTTGGATTGCGTGCAGCTTTCGGGTTCTTCTTCATCTGCCCTGCGCTACGAGCGCAATAGCTATCACCCTTTGATGTGCCGGGCCTAACCCTTGCACCGCCGCCCTTGGCCTTGCCTGCTTGGCCGTAACTGACCCGCTTGCCTGTGGCCGTGATTTTAACCTTGGCCTTGCCCTTGGCTGGCTTTGCTCTAGCCATCTGCAAGCGCCCTCATACGGTCTACAAGCCGCCTAGCTCTGTTTGGCACTTGTGTATACCAGCGGCTATCAACCATCTCATCAGCGGCAGCTTGCCAGTCACGCGCATCAACCCCTGCTTTCATGCCCTTAAATTTAGACAACCGTGGCCTGCCCATGTTGAACATCATATTACATATAATCCGCTGAGCTTCCTCTGGCAGTTCGCTAAAATCTAAATATAGAACTTTGCACTCATCTATTGTCACGGCCATGTCTAAATCAAACAAGCGTTTGACGCGCTCTTGCTCTACAACTGTGCCAACAGGCTTGCCGTGTTCGCTGTCAGATTCAGTAATTAAATGCCCAATACCGCAAGTTGGCAGCCCAAGGTGATCTAAATACACCTCGTATTTACAGCCTTCGTCCTCTGCGATTTCTTCACGCAAACGATCTTTATTCATTATTTTTTCCTAAACTTGTCTATGCCCTTGATGCCAAGCGCACTGGTGCAAACAAGGAAAACTAAATATTGATACCATTCGGGCAGTTCGTTAAGGCGGTCAAAGCCAGCCTTTACAACCTCTTCCATACCCGGAACAAAAACCAGAACCACAGGCACAAGCACGACAATCGTAACAGCCTCATCGCGCCAGCTATTCTGGGTAGACTGCGCCATGATTTTTTCCCACTCGGCCACGCTTGTAGCTGAACTAACCAATACCTTTGCTTTGGCTTCTGCCTCTGCTTTGGCAACCGCGCCCTTTGCTTTTGATTGCTCGACTTTGTTCTCAAGAAACGAGCCAGCAAGTGAAGCTATTGGGCCAATCAATGCTGCAATCATCTGGACAAAACTCCCTTCGGCAACTGCTTACAACTCCAACCCACAGGCCTATAACCGCGCATATGAATATGCACCCTTTCAGCTAATACCAACGCATGTGCCTGACAGGCTTGCTCAGTGTCCTGCCATTTTTGTGCTTCAAGAAATGTGCATTGGCCTTGCTGAACGGCGCTTGTACCGATCAAGCAGGCGATTACGATGGCTTGGTACATTATTCTTTCGGTTTTCTGTCTGCGTATGCGTTAGCCCCGAAATAGGCAGCACAAAGCGCTGAGTTCGCCACAAAGTAAGTCGGAGCAATATCGGTGATCATTTTTGCAGCATTGTCATAGCCAAGCATACTTGTGATCAATATTGCGGCTGGGTAGTTCAAAGTGCCAAACAGCGCAAACCATGCCATGTAACGCATAGAATCTCGCCGCGCATCAGCATCCTCTAGCTCTTTGCGTTTAAACTCCAAGGCCATAGCTAGTTCGTCATCGCAAAGGATATTATCGTTGTTAGTGTCTATATGTTGGTAAGCACTATCTTTTTGCAGCTTTTTCTGGGCCACTTATCGCCTCAAAATATCTGCTAACATTTGGCGGCTCATTTCCGTGGTGTTTGCCGCTGCTACTGGCACTGCGCCCCGCGCTAACCTGCCAGCCCCTGCCACTACGTTTCTGGCTATGGGAACCCCTGCTTGCGTATAAGCCAATGGTGAGGCCAATGTTGCGCCCATGGTAAAAGGTTCAGTTTGCGCTAAAGCGCTGCCACCAGCAACACCAGTTGCCATTTTCGTTGCGTTTAACCTTGCTGCCGTGCCTGTGTTCGGTGTTTGATTGCCCATAACATTTTGAGCATTACGAGCAAAACCCTGCAATCGCGCTTCCCCAGCAGAAAACTGTGATTGCCTTTTTGTTGGATCACCTTTTGCAACAGCTTGCAACAAGTCACCGGGCAAAAACCCCTCTGCGTTTGCCCCAGCTTTCCGGCGTAATTCTGCATTACGCACGATTTCAAACTGACCATAAGCCTTATCAACTTGGTTCAACTTTGGCCCTTGCACTGGATTTTGTTTTTGTAACTCTGCACTAAATACGTTTTTAATATCTTCTAGGGCATCAGCTTTACGCGCTCCAATTTCACTGCCTTCTTTTTTAAGGTTTATGATGTCTTTGCGTAAAGCCGTTTGTGCCTTTTTTATATCTTGCCCAGAAATAGCGCCGTTTTTAAATTTTTTAATAATATGATCCGAAACGCGGTCTTTAATGTCCTTGGCAATGTCATCTCTCAAGTCCTTGGTTATCGTGTTAATTTCTGAAGCCAAAGGCATAACATTTTCTATTTTCATTTTACTTAAAGTGGCATTGTAAGCATTGCTGATTACCCGCTGCCCATAACCAGTAAGCTCTTTGCCTTCAAGATTCTTTGGGATGCTTTTAACAAGTGGGCCTAGTGCCTCTGAAACTGTTGCTCTGTTAAATCCTGCATTAGCACGATCAAAAGCGCCACGCACTGCATCACCAAGCAGCGGCACTGTGTCAGCAACTCTTTCCTCTGTGCGTTGCAATGCTGTACCAAGCAGGCTTGAACCGCCAACAGCCTGCCCCGGTGTGAGCGCCACACCTCTTTTTATCAGATCAGCCGCCCCTGCCGTAATTGCTGGCGCTACCTTGCCCACCACTGGCCCTGCAACAGCGCCAATCGCACCTGATGCTGCCGCATTAGGCAAACGCTCTGCAAGATTGCCCTCTGCTGCGCCAAGCCCGTATAAGGCGCTCTGTGCGCCGCTAGTGCCTGCCACTTGTGCGGTTCTTAAACTTTTTGGCCCCATAAAACCAAAGCCAGCAGCCTTGGCAAGTTGCTGCGCCCTGCCAGCCGTAGCAACTTGACCTACACCCGGAATAAACTGCGCGGCGATAGTAGGCAAAATAGCACCCGCTATCTCTGTGCCATAAGCGGCAGCAGGGTTGCGCTGTCTGAAGCTCTCTATCTGGCCGCGAACATCCTTCACTACCTCTGCATAGGTTTTACCGCTATCAAATGCTGCTTTAACACCCGCCTCGATTTCATCAGCAAAACCAAATGTCAGACCTTGTGCGCCAGCGCGTGCAAAATCGGCAAACCCTGACCCAGCTTGACTGACACTTGAATCAGCGGCTATTTCGTCTTTTGTTCTTAGTTTAGCCATCAATCATTTTCCGTGTTAAAATTTCATATTGTTTGTTTTTTGCGTCATAAAAAGCATCGCCAACAGACAATGTTCCTGCATCAATAGCTGCTGTTAGTTCCGCATCTGTTTCAAATTTTTGAAATGCGGGCGGCACGTTCGCTTGCGCCCATTTTGCAAACCCGCGAAAACTACCGTTGCCTTTGTCTTTGTCATAAAACCACTCTTCCTTCTCTAAAAATATTTTATTTTGTCTTTGTGCCAACTGACGCATACCCGCAAGAATCATTGAATTTGACCTTGAGTTTTTGTCGATTGTTATTGTAGCTTTTGCAAAGGCTGCACCTTCCGTATCAGAAGTTGAGCCTGACCCCTTAACCCTCATTCTCGGTATAAGATAATTTGAGATTGAGTCAAAAACCTCTTGGTTTGATAACTGTTGTTGTTCATCTTCCGAAATCAAATTTAAGTCAGCGGCAATTTTTCGAAAGGGAAATAAAAGACGCTGGATTGGGCCAGTATCCATGCCATCTGCCAATAAATCTTTTGCAACATCTAGTCTGTTCAACAATTCTACGTTTGATTCAAATGTTTTACTATCGTCTCCCAAAGTTTTGACGCCAGCCTTTGCAGATTCTGTCACAAGTGTTTCTTCTTGTGTTTGGTCAATATTAAAAGTTGGAGCCGCACGCTGTCTCTCAATATAACCTTCACTTAAGAAAGTCTCGATTTTTGCATCGCCTAACGGCAAGGTGACAGGGCTGGAGCCATCTGCTTTTGTTAAAGTGACAAAATCCTGTTTTATCGGTTTCGGTGGCTTATAAACGCTGCTAGGTGTAAAGGTTTTGCCACCAAGTGGGCTTGTCGATTCAACGCCAACAACCACCGCGCCCGGTGCGCCCGGTAATTCTTGTGTTTTTAATGCTGTTGTCGGCTGTATGGCTTGGGTTGCCATTGCTGCTTGTAACCCGCTTGGATTGGTGTCAACCATACTGCGGAGCATGGGGCTGGCATTGTCTGGCAGTGAGGATAGCAACGCTGATCGTGCGTCCTGCTCCTGTTGCAGCAAGTTATCGCCAGCCTTGCGCTGTAGATAAGCACCAACAAGGGCGCTAGACAGCCTGCCAAGCCCTTGCAGTGGCGTTGCCACAGGTGCGGCGCTTGCGCCCTGCCCCATTAGCGTCTGGCCTAGTATACGGCGTGGATCAGACTGATACGCTTGGTTTAGCTGCTGAAACTGCATTGATGGCCGTCTGCTAGGTTGCATCAGGCCATGAAAAGGGTTGTGTGCCATTATCTACCTCAATAAATATGCTGCGCCAAGATTACCGGCCAAGCCGAACAGGCCGCCCAAGTCTGCCGACCGCGAAGCCTGCGCCTGATTAAATGCGTTTTGCTGTGCCGCCTGCGCCGCACCAAACGCGCCTTGCGTGTCTATTGCACCCGGTGCAAAGAATGATGGCTGATTGATTTGAGGGCCACCAAGCAGAGCCGCCAGTTCATTAAAGTTCTGACCGCGCAATGCGTTGCGCTCTGCAATGTCACGACTGCGTTGCTGATTAGCAATCTGGTTTGATAACAACTGGTTAGCCACAGTATCTTGACGCGCTGCATTAGCTAGTTGTGCGTTTGTTGCTGCCTGACCAAAGCCTTGGCCTTGTGAGGCTAGGCCAAACTCACCAGCCGCTGCACGCTCACCAAATTGTTGCGCCCGGATGTTACGAGATTGATCAACAATACGGTCACTTTCCTGACCAGCCGCCAGTGTGGCTTGCTGTGCCAATCTCTGCATCTGTTCGCCCTGCTGCGCTTGCAGGCGGTTGGTAGCGTCATTGTAGGCTTGCGAGGTGATTGGAATCCCTCTGTCAGCAAGATTCTGCTGTAGGTCTTGCGTTTGGCGTGTAAACTCTGGCTGTAGCAGCCCAAGCTGGCGATTAAACAGGGTTTGTTCAATGTTGCTTCTCAGGCCCACAGGATCATTCGTAAGCGCTGTGAGGCCAGCCGTGTTAATGTTTTGCGGTATGGCTTGGCCGGTGTTAACGCTGCTTTGAAACGCTGGCAAGCCCGTAGTTGGATCAATATCCTGTGCTTGGCTTACACCAGCCAAAGTCGGCGCAGTATTGAACGGGTTGCTAAAATTAGGGTTAGCTGCATAAATGGGTGAACCATCAGGGTTTAGACCTACGACTGTTTGACCGCCAATCCGGTTAAATGCGAGGTTTGACAAACCAAGCCCGGTTCCTTCTTGTGCTCCACGCATCTGGGTTTGAAACGGTGTTTCTTGCGTAAACGCCGCTGCCCTGCCGTCATCTGGCACTGCGCCTTCTACAAACTGCCCTTGATCGCCAACTGACCCAAAGCGCAAGTTGCCGTAAGGCGTAAACTGCGTGATGCGGTTTGCATCAGCCTGTGCGTTGATCAGTTCGTTAGGATTTGGAATTGGCGGCGGTGCTGGTTGAGACTTGCCCATTATCTTGACCCTTTATCCATTTACATTCGTCCTTTAACATTCCCCACAAGATTGCATCGTGCGGCGCATATAGCTGGCGCAGCCTGCCCTCTTCTGTAAAACCAAGCTGGCGGTTCATTTTCATGGCCTTCTTGTTAGCATAACTGCACTGCACTAACAGCCTGTGTGCGCCCACTTGCAAAAATGGGTAGGCAAACAATGTGTGTAGGACAGATCGGGAAGCCCAGCGCTGGGAGGTTGCAGCTATGCTCGCCTCGATCTGCCCTTGCCGTAAATCGTGATAGACGGCAGCAGCAATGATCTCACCATCGCGCTGCACACCTATAGCCACTGACGGGCCAAAGCCATCAATGCCGATTTGTTTTGCTGTCCAATGTTTTAGATAATCGTCTGCGCCAAAGATCAGGCGGTTCATAAAATTATTGCCTCAGATTGGCTTTGAGCCACTGTGACGAACAAAAACGCAAACAGAGCCACTACTGCCAAAATAATGACAATTACAATCAATGTGCCTTTAATCGTGTCCTCAATTTCTTGAGCCTTACGCCGTGCCTCACGTCGCGCTTGCCTCTCTTGTTCTTTAACTTCGCGTAACTTTTTGGCGTGGTCATCGACAAACGACTGATAAGTACCCGGCCCAAATCTGAGGTCAATTTGCAATTTTGCATCTTGCAACGCTTCCCTAATAAGCCGTTTTTGGATGCCGTGGTCAATGCTACTTTTAAGGCTGATATCGCTAACAGATGCTTGCTTTGATTGATCTTGATTGATGGTTTTTTCACAATCCATCAGTCGTGTAACATGACCGAAAACTTCGGCAGCGTCTCGACAATCACCCACCCTTTCTTTCAGCCACTTAATCGAAGCTGACGCAGCAGAAATTGCCGTTAAAACGGTGATAGGCTCCATGATATGTCTCTATTGTTAGATGCGGTCAGCGACTAAAAGCACGATCAGTGCGGCTGCTTGACCAATCAGGATATGCTCAATCCGTTTGATCCGCAGGATCGTTTCTTTCCAACGCTCCGCACAGACTGCCTCATGCGTATCTATCTGGGCTTGCACAGTTGCTGCCGTTGGCTTTGCCATCAAACGTAAGGACTATCGCCAAGCACACTTGTATCCCAAGCCGCTTTTAATTTTGCAATCGTGTCTGCACTACCAATTGCAGATGCAGCGGGTGCATCACGCAACTTGCCCTTCTTAGTTACCGATGCTGCTTTTGCATCTGCGTCATCAGCTTCTAATGCTTTCATATAAACTACATCCTCCGCTGCAAGCAACGGTGCGCGAACCTCACGAATTTTGTCTTTAAAAATTTCTTTTGCTTTGGTTAGGTCTTCGGTAATTACACTACCTGACAGTGACCAAGCATCGCGGAAATGTCGATTAGTAGGAACAGTAGCAACCGCAAGGTCAATCTGATTGCTATCCTTGTCTACAATAAAAGTTTTTACAGCCATTAGATTCTCCTATGCTGCCTGTTCTTTGTTAATTAAATCGTCTGAAATCTTCCATGCGTTGCGCCACTCGCGGGTTGCTGGAAGCTGATCTTTGCGGCAGATAACCATCTTGGGTTTGTTGCCCTCATTCCACGTTCTCCATATGGATTGTGGCAAATCCTTCATAATGAGATATTCGATTGCTGACTTTTCGTCTAAGGCTTCAATAGGTTGCGTTTCATGCAACAAATAACCACGAGTATGCTTCTTAAAATCTGGTTGTGCCTCATCCTTTGCTAGCTCATGATACACCCAGACCGGAGGAAGGATGCCGCCTTGCAAAGCACAACTAAGCCAGTTTGGATCTGCAATAAGAATACGGCAACACTCGTCTACACTGTCCTCAAAAACCACACGATAGTCTGTTTGCACAGGCTCTAAATTTTTTTTAGCCCAGCATAGTCGGTCAATCATGCGAGTGCCTTTAAAATCTGGCGTATCCATTACGCTAACTCGCCAAACGTTGCTGTCATCCCAAAGTTTAATTCTTGGAATCCACCGCCATAACCACCATAATATCGTTCAGTTGAAGCCGTCATTGTAGCCGTAGCTGCGCTTTCATTTCTAAGCCCAACATATCCACCCGTGTTACAATTTGCTGAAGATGTAACAACGTATTGTGTGCCGCTCATGTTTGACGTAGCTGTGACCGTGTAGTCTGCTGTGGCGTTGTCTGCGATGCTTGATTTGTTAAAACTCTCATAGATGCTAACAGAGCCGGACACTCTGCCGCCGTTAAAATACACAAAACCTTTAGCACTACCCTCTACTACAAAATTTGTGGCGAGTGACCCGGCGGTTGAGTGGGTCAAAGTATCCGCTGCAATTGTTCCAGCCATTATGCTAAATCTCCTGCGGTAGAATAAGCGTTGTCAACATCCGTATATGAACCACCAGTATCATACCAGCGAGTCCGAAATTGACTTGTAGTGTAACTCCACATAATTCCAAAAACCGCAGACGATGATATGTTGCCGCAAACATTTGAATAAGAAACAGTGTTGTAAGCGTTAGACAAGTTGTAAGTGTACTGCCCTGTTCCATCGTCCACAGAACTACTCGTATTTAGGCTGTCCTCAATTGACGCAGCATTGTTTGCATGAATCCAACATTTTATTAAGCCCTGTTCCAACGATTGAGTAGCGCTAGAACCAACCGTTACAGTCACAGTTTTAGCAGTGTCTGTGCCAGTGAGCTTGTCTGTTTTTACCTCACTCATGCTAAATCTCCTATAGACACAACATAAAATCCTTCAGGGTCAAGTCCCCCAGCACCTGAAGTATTAAAATTATATGATTTATAATTTGATGCAGCTTTAACGTAACAGGTAATTAATTCTTGAGATGCACTTGTGTTTAATGTTCCGCTGACCCAGCAATAATCGGTAGCTGCGCTAAAGGCAGTCGAAAAAGTTACAGTACACTCACCCGCCGCCGTGCCTGCAATACTGCTCACGTTTAGCGAGTGCTCATTTGTTGGTGTACCGCCACTATAAGTTACGCTAATCCAGTGCTTTGGGGCTTCTTGTCCGGTTAAAACGGTGGCCGCCCCTGCTGTACTTTGCAAGGTGTTTGCTTTTACAGTGCTCATCAGTCAGCATCCTCTATCGTTATTGTGCCAGCTTCTTTTTGCCGCATAATTTCATCATAGTGAATATTACCCACAGCACTGCACGAAACAGACATTTCAGATTGACCATCACAACTAAACTTTATTGATATGTTATTGCCGCCCTGATCCGTGACGTATTTCAAACTTGTAAAAGTCATTTATATCTCCGCAGAAAAATCGAACGACACATCAATAGCGCCAGAAGCGCCGTTGCTTTGTATTACCGCGCCGCCACCCACAACAAATGCAGAGCCACTTGATGATGCCGCAGCAATCCCAGCTTGGGTCACATTTACATCTGACGCGGCAATAGATATTGAATTTAAATCGTAAGCGAAATTTGTTGCATTTACAGTTTTGTCTATTGTCAGCGTGGGCTGGACGCGCATCGGCGCTGGGAAATTTACAATGCCTGTGCCATCATCACCACTATAAGTTCTAATCGTGACAAACTCTCCGTAAGCGTTTGTTTTTCGTAACCTGTAGAAATACCTCAGTGATTCTTTTAAATCGTCAGCGTAACTGCGTTGGTTGTAGCTAGTTGCAACCGCGCCAGCTTCTAGTTGAACATCTGTAATATAAAGAAAATCACCAGCCGTTGTGTCTGTTACATCCGACCAGATGAAAACCGCAATGTTTGCTGTGCTGCTTGTATCAACAGCCGCTGATACAGAATATGTTGCATAACTTGTTGTTACACCTAGATTGGCTGGTGTGTTTTCATAGGTGAAGTTGCTAGCCAATGTCGGGTTAGTACCTTCAGCACCCCACGCAGAAATCATATCGGCAGTTGGTGAGTCAGCAGTGCTAGACCAGCTAATAATAGCAGCCTTTACATTGTCAAGTTTTGTGGTAGCTGAAACCTTTGCTTGAAAAGACAACGTAACAGTTTGACCGATCAAGCCCACACAGTTTTTGTTTTCAACGCATTGTGTGATGCCAAATTTTTTGTTGGTAGTCTCAACATCTAATGCAATTGCATACTGTTTATTGGTTGGAACAGTGCTGGTTTCTTGGGTGACATCAACAATGTCATTGCCATCCGATAACAGTTTCCAACGGTCAAGAGTATAAACACCGTCATTGTTTGCGCCAGACACAAAAGAGGTTCCTCTTTGTGCAATTGCCCCTTGGCCATTTATGACAGCGTTGCGTTCTGGTGCGCCAAGCCCAGAGCCAGCTAAGTTTTGGATTTCATTAACTACAAGTAAACTCATATCAAACCACCGTCCAAGTTTCGCCAGAGCCAACCGTTACAGTCACGCCTGAATTTATTGTTATCGGGCCAGCACTCATAGCGTTTTTGCCATTGGTAATCGTGTAATCTGTGGTGACGTTTTGACCATTTTCATAAAATATCTCATCACTACCACCGCCAGTTGCACCACCGCCACCACCAGCAGATGCCTCAAGCGAAATCGATGTGCTTGAATGATCGTATGTTAAAACGTAATTATCTTGGCTGCTGCCTACGGTTTGATCAGCGTCAAATGTAAAATTGCCAAGCGCTACATTGCCTGTTCCATTTGGGTCAATCGTAATAGCGCCATTGGAATTTGTGCTGCTAATTGTATTGCCATCAAGTTTTAGGTTATCCACCCGCAAGTCAGTCACTGCACTGTTTGTGCCGATTGTTACGCCGTCAACAGCGCCGCCATCAATATCTACAGAGTTCGCTGCTTGTGTTGCAATTGAACCAAGCCCCAAAGATGTCCTAGCAGTCGCGCCAGATTCTGCGACAAAGTTTGAGCCATCACCGACAATAAAATTGCCATCAGTCACAGCCAGCCCAGCAACGTCAGTGAGTTGTGCATCAAGCGGCTGAAAAATGCTGTTTATAGCAGTGCCGTTAATTGTAATCGCGTCAGCTTCTAGAGTTCCATCAATGTCTGCATTACCACTAACATCAAGACTGCCTGCATCCAGTTCGCCTGTTAAAGTTATATTCCGAAAACTCGATACGTCTTTGTTTGCGTCAACGGTAACTGTTTTGCTTGCAACCACAGTACCAACCGCAGCACCTGTGTCATTGTAATTCAATTCAGCCGCTGTAGATGATACAGCCGTGCCGTTGATTGATAACGCATCTGTTTCTAGCGTGCCGTCTATATCTGCGTCACCAGAGACATCAAGACTGCCTGCGTCTAGCTCTCCAGTCAGAGTGATATTTCTGAACGATCCAATATCTTTATTTGCATCAACAACAACAGCTTTTGAAGCTGCCACGGTTCCTGCCGTAATGCCATCGAGCATTTCTAGCTCTGCTTCACTAATTACAGCGCCTGATCCAAGTGTCAAATCACCGCCAACGGTAAGATTGCCAGCAACAGCCGTGGTGCTGTTTGCGACTGTGGCGTTAGGTGTAATCGTCAGGTGCGTCACATATGTGCCAGCGCTGTTGATATCGTTGCCCAGCGTTAGTGTGCCGCCATCTGCAATATTCAGCTTCCACTCATCACCAGCATCATCGCCCTCATCAGCCATGAGTGTGATAGCAAGGCCAGCGCCCTCTGCTGCTGATATTTTCAGCGAGTCTGTTGTTGTCTCATCGTACTGAATGAGAACATCAGTGTTTGTGCCAAATGCAATTGTTTTGTTATCAGGCAGGGTGATGCCTTGGGCAAACGGTATTGCCGCTGTGCAAGTCTGTGTACCGTCTTTAAGGATAGCTGTAGACAAGCCAACAGCCATGCCATCCAGTTCTGTGTCAAACTTGCTGGCAAGGATTTTAACACCGTTATCCCTGTCGGTTGTGCAGTCAAAGGTTCTGCTAAATGTGCCGCCTGAAAATGCCATTAGAATGGGCCTCCCGGTGCTATTGTGTAATGAGCGCTAATAAAACTTATTGTCTGAGTATTTGTTGCAACTTTAATTCTTAACGCTGCACTAAAGCCCAGCCTGTTTATTGCTTTGCGCCTTCTAGTAACTCCTGCGCCCTCAGTGTCGGCCCAGAAAAAATCGTCATACGTTGCAAGATCCCATGCAGCAAGATTGCTTGCAAAAGTAACGGGGCTTACCTGAATGGTGCTTGGCGGCCTTTGGTCAACGCCAACACCCAACGAAAAATCAATGTCTGTCTCACCTTCTAAAAAAGGCATAATTGAGCTAAATCTTTTGATACCGCCACGATCACCAAAATAATTGTAGCTTGTGGCTAAATCACCAACAATATTTTCGTCAAGATCTGCGTCACCGCCTACCTTAAAAACTTTGCCGCCAGCGCCACCAAAATAAGTGTCGCCGTTAAATTGACCCCAAACCGTGGCTGGCAAATTTTCAAAAATGCACCAAGCTCGAATAATCGGATTAAAAATGTGCTGGTTGTAAGGGTCATTCGTATCACCAGTTGGGTAGTTAAAATAGACCTTGCTGCCGTCCGGGCTTACAAATATCTGCCATCCTTGCGTTGCACCAGTTGCAGCTACTTGTGTGATAACCGTCCCTCTGATTTTTTCAGATATTGCCGCTGCCTTGTTGCCGACAAGATCCTGCCTTACCACTTGACTTAACGGCAGATACCCCTCTTTAGTCATTATGACAACATCACCGCCCAGCTTGGCTATCGCACGCTTTTCTTGGACTGGTTCTGCCAAACGAAACGAGCCAACCAGCGAAAAATCACTTCCGGGATTGCTTCCGCTATAGATTAGAACTTCTCCACTGGTCATAACAATTGCTAGTAAATCATCGACCCCTTCACCTCCGTCGATGCTTAAAGAATTGATCATTATTATGTTGCCGCCAAACGTGCCAACTAAGCCGACAGGGAACTTGGTGAAATTGCCTTGAAACGTATCAACTGATGCGCTGTAATAAAAATTCTGGCTAGTTCCTGTCCAGTAATAAACGCGGTTTTTATGTGCATGCACGCCTGATAATGTGTTTGGGTTTACACTGTCAGATAGTGTGATTGTTAAATCTGCCGTGTTTGTACCATCCCAACTCAAAGGCACGTTTGCGCCGGATGGAACGACAATTGTGTGATTATTAAACTCAATATGTTCTGCCCGGCCATTAGCAAGGCCAGTTTTCTTGCTAACTGCTGTTCCGCTGTCAATCTGATACACCGTGCCGTTTGAGCCGATAGCCAATAATTGCCTGTTTGCGCCAGCGCTATGCTCAATCAGCGTTTCTACATCGCCAGTGCCGATACCAGTGCAAAATTGCGTGTAACCATCACGCAGGGTAACTTTTTCAACCGTTGGGAAAAAGTTACTCATAATTAGTGCATCAGTCGGCGGCATGGCATCAATTGAATCGCGGCTGTTTAAACCGCCGACAGGGGCTGGTACAGATGCCGCCTTGACCCGATAACCTCTTGCGCTTTGAACTGCTTGCAGCATCTAAACACCAAACCCGCTGTCAGGAATATTATAGCTGTAAGGGCTAACCAAGTATCGTCTATGGTCATCAAGAGACAATACTGGCGCACCGCCAGAGCGGCTTATTATTTGGCGTAATTCCATTTGATATTGACGGAAGTCTTCATCGTAAATCAGCCCGTGTGACTGCTTGAAGCGCCAAGTTGTTCCCATCTCAATTAGAATTTCATCAAGTATACCAACGTCTGTATCAGCCGCCATAGCGGTCTGAGAAGTACCGCCAGTCGTTTGATTCCAATGGCTTGATACATATTCGAAGCCAACACTTTCAGCCGCTGTTGGCGTTGGTGTAATGTCAAACCGCAAAGCATTGGCAGCAGACTTCAAGCGGAAACGCTGAACAATGCCGCCTGTGACTGTTCCAAAACGATCTGCCTGATATGTTTGAGGTGTAATCGGCCCAACCATTGCATCCAAATCAGTGCGGTTGTAAGCCGTGCCAGAAACAAACCGATCAAAATCAGTCGGAAGCGCATAGTTTTGCGTGCCGTTAACCGTGTTGAAAGTATGCTCTTTCATTAGGATCGGCCAGTTTGTAGCACGCATCAACTGCTTGCCCTCACGGTTAATCATCACCAAAAGCTGCCGTGCAATGGGGTCAGTATTGCCAACAACTGTTGCAGGCCGCTCAAACCCTACAAAGTCGCTAACTGCTTGCGCTATTGTCAGCAGGCTCATGTTTCACCTCGTTTGCAATGGTTTTGAGTGTTGCCGCCGAAACCACAACCTCATCAACCAATTCCTGTTTATTCTTTGCAGCCTCAACTTGCAGCGTGGCAATTTTTGCCAACTCTACATACGGCTCACCAATCGCACGCAGCGTTGTCTCCTGCGCTGATGCTAAATCCTCGACTGTTTCAATATCATTGAGTTCAAGCTCACAACGACGCGGCTCAGTCATGCCGGGCAAATCTTTTAAGGCAGTACCTTTTTTCTTCGGCTTCTTCTTTTTGTTCTTGTAAGCAGCCCAGCTATCAGCAAAGCGTTTTAAATCCTCTGGCCGCGCTGGGCCTTCCCAGACATCGCGCACACCAGCAATTTCAATACGGCAAAAATCTTTCATTACGCCGTTTAGCTCACGTTCAAAAAATACACCTTTTTCGCTCATTCAATCCTCCCGATTGTATTGTAAAAAGGGGCAAGGTTTCCCCTGCCCCCAAGTGATATTTATAGTGGGAATGTGCAGATAATTTCCTTATCTGAAATATCCCCGGCAATCGCACAGACGTTATCTGTAACAGCGCCAGAAACATCGAGTGTTCCATCGGCTGATCCAGTCGGTGTCAACGGATCGCCGTCTGCACCCGCTGTCAAAGCAATGGTCAGGGTTGCCATTCCAGATACCTGAAACCAACCATACTGCCCATCAGTCATTACCGCCTGAATTACACCCGCGCCGATTTCAATTGAATCGGATAGATCGCTAGTAACCTTAAAGAGTTTATAGCCATCCAAAGTGTAATAATAGGCAACTTCACCAGCAACTGCTGCTGCACCAGCCGAACCCGTATCATATTGCAGATACTTGTACAGCCGTGTGCCGCTTGTGTCGTTAATGATTGCACCAAGCTGACCCAACTGAAATTCAGGGGTGTCAGCAACTGCTGTGGGGTCAATCCCCATTACTGCTGCAATAGTCATTACAATACCCCTTTCCTATGTATGGATCACGCCTTGGAGAGCGCGGTTTGAACAGGTCAGATTTCCTGACCAGAACATC
>Ga0209535_1000839_pt1 | contig 21361 bp, 17 predicted proteins | sample LinPmetageLP28_FD_184041 | JGI IMG/M metagenome (GOLD analysis project Ga0209535, IMG submission 184041) | Marine viral communities from the Pacific Ocean - LP-28 (SPAdes) (version 2) | ecosystem: Environmental > Aquatic > Marine > Oceanic | place: Pacific Ocean | collected 2009-08-22
TCAGTTGTTTTAGCTCATCATGTTGAGTTAAAAGTACTGAATTTTTATAATGTTCCCAAGTTATAGGGAACTTAGTATCAACTACACCACCATTTAATTTTTTAATTAATTCATTTAAAGCATTAATGGTGTAAAGTGTATTTGTTTCTTTTTTTCTATGAACTAAAATTGTATTATCCGGTAAGTCTGAAATGTTACCTTGATCTATATTATAGGTGCAAACATATTCATCATTTTCTTTAATATACAAAACAAATATTTTATTATACATTATATTATATTTGTCTGTAATAGAACTTAGAAGTAATTCTAAATTATCTAAGGTTGTAAATGTACAAAATAGTTTATTATTCAAATCTCCTAAATTTTGATTAGTAATGTCCGAAAAATCGTCCATAGTATACATATTAGGAGTATTATTTAAAATTGTAGTCGTTTCCATGGCATGTTTTTATTTGTAATTTATATTTATTAAATAGCTCTTTTATTTCATCTAAAACACCTTCTTCTTCTTTATCTACATCAAATAAAAACGAATCATAAGTATATAAAACTATTTTTGTTTTTTTATTTCGTAATAACCTTATTATTTCCCACAATATATGAACATTCATTGCCGTCTCCAAATTTTGTAGTAAATAATTTAATAATTTTTGTGGTTTCATTTCACTAAGCTTATCCTTTTCAAATCGATGTTTTGAAATAGGACACTCAATCCAGCCTTTTTCCTTAAATTCTTCCCATAAATTATCAGTATATACTTGTACTTTTTGAAAAAACTCTAAATGTTTATATTGGTCAAATACTCCTCCATATAATTGCTTAAATGTTAATTCTTTAGCTTTTTTATACTCCACTCCATACATTTTTGCAAAGGCAGAATGAATATCCTCATCACCAAAATCAAAATCGACCAACTTAGCCAACAAAGTAGGGTGATAAGCACCAATGTCAAACTCAACGAATATATCATTGCGGGGTATAAAACTTTCTCTACTATTATTTTCTTTGTTAAGTGCGGCATAATTTACTCCTTTAAATTTATTACTTGGTCTTCCTGTAAGGGTTTTAAAGTTGTACTGCGTGTAGACGTAGTCTCCATCGATATCATGAAAGTGCGATTTGAATTTTGATTTATCAACTCGTATGCCACTTCTTTCAATGGCGTTGAAAACCACTGAAGATTTGTCATTGTAGAATTCATTGATTTTTCCATTTATTTTTTCTTTAAGGTTATTATATATTTCTTCACAATACTCATAGTGTTTAACTATAGGTATAATTCTATTCACATCTTTTTTATTAGGATATCTCTTATTAAAAATATGATGTGTTTGTAGTAGTTCTGGTATATACGGAGGGTTTTGTTGGTTAATGTCAAGAAGACCTTTTAGTGGTAAATAATGTAAAAATTCTTTCTTATCACGCACATATATGCTACTAAATTTATGTAACATCGTGTTTATCTCCGTCATATTTATATTTAAAGTTTCACTATGTGATAGTGGAACAATAAATCCTTTAGTTGATACTAACGGTTTAATATACAACGCACAAATATTATTTTGTGCAGGGTGTATTAAATAACTATTTGGAATTACTTCTATAAAAACTTCTTCCCAATTAGCATTTGAAAATTGTTCAAATTGAACGTTACTTTCAACTAACCAAAACATAACTTTTTATTTTAAGATATGAAAATTTTTTCTAATATCCACCCCCACCTGAAGATCCTCCACCTATTGAAGTAGATGTAGGCATTGATGAAGGAGTTAAAGTTGATGAATAATTAGGATCTGTTGATAGTTCTGATGTAAATTCAATTCTTTGTGATTCTCCAGTTTCAATAACTCCTTCTTGGTTTAAGGAATTAACTATTTTACTTTTATAAAACCTTCTATAAAATAATTTTCTATGAGCTCCTTGTATATGAACTGCTCCTTCCATTGGACCTTGATCTTTATGGATATGGTAAGCACCTACATAATCTTCTCCTGTTGGGGTAATTAATTCACCACCAGTAGTAGTTAAGTTACTAGCTTCTGGGTATTCAAAATATTGAAGATATTCTTTTCCTAAGTAATCTTCTAATCCTTTTTTATTTATTTCCTTTTCTTTTTCAAAAATTAATCCTTTATTATTATTAAATACTCTATCAATATTTCCTTTTATATACCAATCTAAAGTAAAAGGAACATAATCTTCCCACACCCATACTTCATTTTTAGTGTCAATAAAATCATATGTTTCTTTATTAATTTCAATATATTGTAGTTGGTTTATTTTACATACAAAATATCTAGTGAACATACCTTTATCATAATCTTCAGATGATGGAAAAGTATAAGATAATTGGGGAATAGATTTAATTAAATTATAATTTGTATCAGTTAATATACCATATATTTTTAAATCCCTATTTCTTACATTAGCATATTCTACAGTATTAGATTCTTGTTGAAAAGGATCAGTTGATAATTGAGATGAAACAATTGGTGTTTTTTTAAAAATTTCCTCATTAGGGGGATTATTAGGATTTCTACCAGTATATGCTGTTCCATTAGATAATAAATAATAAAAACCTGTGTAGGGGGAATTATCCTTTACATAATACCACTCATTTCTTTGAGCGAATAAATTTTCTTTTATTTGTGAACTAGGAATATATACCATAATTATGTTAAAAATAATTCTCTTTCTTGTTCTCGTCTTTTTGTCAATCCAGCTAATACGTTTCCACCTGCTTTATTCCATCTTAAGAACTCATCAGCTGCTCCATCATAATCACTTTGATTAAGTTTTTTTACTAAAGTTGAGCTGTTGAAATTTCCTGCTCCTACATTATAAATAAATGAAACTAGAGCATCAAATTCATTTTGAGTTAAATCAACTTTGATTTTGTTATAAATAAATCCTTGAACATTATCTCGTACATGCATCATTAACAATTCTGTAGCTTTTGCTTCAGTAATAGGTTGTTCATCATATATAAGATCATCCCATTCATAAGGATCATTAAAGCTCATTTCAGTTGTTCCATATCCTATTGTAAGTACACCTACACTATCATAATAAGAATTTGCTCTAAAAGCTTCACTTCTTTTTATTTCATCTATTCCCGCAGCACTAACAGTTAATAGTGTTGGGTCAACACGTGGTCCTCTTTCACCTTCTGCTACATCTTCTAGTTGTTTTTGTTTATCATTTTCAGTTTCTTCTACCTCAACAGATGTAGGAGTTTTTATTGATATTCTAGGAACTGATAAAGTATCTATTGTGGTTGTCCAAGCTTGAGTAGTAATACTATGATTAATTCCTTTAACTATTATATCAATACTATCTTTTTCATATGAAGGGGGAAGAATATCATCAGTTATTCTGAATTTTTGAAATAATCTCATTCCTGCAAGACCATCCATTTCTAAATTTAAATTAAAAGGAAGGAAAAATGGGGCTGGTATTTTTTGATTTTCTGCTGCTTTTCCCTGTATTAATTTAATATAACTTGTATAATTTTCTAAAAAACTATCTAATGTATCAGCAGTAAAATCAAAACAAGATCTTCCTCCTCCTTGTACTTTTCCTTTAAATCTATATATAGCTGAAAATGGGGAGGTTTTATTTTTGTCAAGTTCATCTTTATAATATAATTTTTGTTTAAAGATTTTTAATGCATTTTTTCCAGGAGTGGAATTTTTATCTTCTTTTTTAGTCCAATCATTTTTTTCGGGTAAAATCCTATCAACTAAGCCTTTATTATAATTTGAAAATGATGTAGCATTTCCTTGAAGATTATTTCCTGATACTTGAGATCCTATTGATACTTGGGCAGCAAAGTTACTAGGTATTTGGGCATCTAGTCCTATATTAGTAATAAATGATCCTGTAACATTTTGTTGGGAAAATATATTAGCTGCAACCTCTTCACTAGGTTCTAAACCTCGTTTTACCCCAAAAATATTAAAAGTAGTAAATTCATCATTATTAGACTCATCTAATCCTGGTTTTGGGGATTCATCATAAATTTTAATTACACCATCTATCTCATCATAAGTAACAGTAAAATTATTAATACTACCTAAAGATTCATTTATTCCTTGTAATATAGTTTTTACATATGTTAAAACAGATATAGCACCATCTTCATCTTTATTAGAATTTGCTAAAGTATCTGCTGCAAAAGATAAGTTAACCATTACATTACCTAATCTTCCAATAAAAGGATTATTATTTACTAAAAAATTAGTATTTGTTAGTAATTTATTTAAATTTCCATCAGTAGGTAAGTCAAAACTTTTATAATCTACAACACCTTCAATAGATGCTTTAGTAAAAGGTACAATACATTTATTAGGATTTGCAGAAAGATTAGGAGGCATAATTAACATGTAATTATCATCAAATTCATTAGAATAAGCAAAATCAAATTCTATCATTTTTTCTCCATCTTCTAAAAATAAATTACAATTTTTTTCAATCATCTGTAATAAAACTGAAAATTTTATGTAAATACTTTTATATCTTTTACCATCTCCACTTGTATCAACATCACCTTTAAAAGTTTTAGTAATACACATTGCACCTTGTGGTACCCCATAATAGAATTTTTTTACTTCAGATTTATCTATATCTGCAAAAGTTTGATATGCTGAATAAAAATCTTTGTTTAATTTTGTTTTAGTTTTGTTAGCTAAAATAGGATCATTATTATCACTTGACGCCTGAATGTCTGCTTGGTTTTGGGCCGCTTCAACTAAAGCATCATATCTTGTTTTAGTCCAAGCTTTTATATCTTCTTTTTTTGCATTTCCGCCAAATTTTCCATTGCTCCTTCTATATAATTCTTTTGATTGTAAATTACCAAAGGTTTTAGCAGATGTAGAATAATTAGGATTTTGAAAATATTCATCATTAACAGTATTCCATAAATTTTTACCCCATTGTTTAAATCCAAATTGATCGTAAGTTAATTCATATTCAACTAGTTCTTTTTGTGTATTTGATTGATTATTATTATTAGGATCAATTATGTTTAATTTTAGAGATTCAAGAATATCTCCCATCCCTACCATATCTACAGAAACATCATAAGACCCATCCTTGCTAAAACTCCACTTAAAATTAGTTATTTTTCCATAAACAGCTTCATAATTTCCTTGGTATAATTGTCTTTCTTCTTTTATTCTTTCATACATTCCCCTTTTACCTGAGGGTTTAGGAAATATACTAGGATTTAAGAGGAATTGTAAAGGTGTAGAAGTATAAGTTTGGAAAGCTTGAAAACCCGTAGGTGTTAAATACCCAGACCACCCAAATTCTAATAAAAGAGTATATCCAGGTCTTAAATACAAAACATCTAATAAAGAAAATTGGGCTTTACTATAACATTTTATGTTAACAGTTGCTTTACTTAAAGCACCATTATTATAATAAGTTGTTTGAGCTGAAGTAATACCGGGCATAGGAACATAACCTCTTTCTTTAATACCTCCCCACCCATAAGCTCCATTAAAAATATTTCCATCAGTTAACCCTGAATTTAAACCTTTAAATGATGATATTGTATCTCCTAATTCTTCTTCATCCTGTAATGATGTGGCGCCTCCAAAAAGTACAAAGTTTTTTGCTAAATTATCATTAATTATATCATTTTTACTAAAACCATAATTTATTAATCTATTATAAACATCATCTCTATCTACTACCCCCTTAACATCAACAGAACTTGCTAATCTTAACCAAGGAGTTTTAGTAGAATAATATTTTAAACTATCAGCGCCAATGTTAGAATATTGTCCTAATGCTGTTTGTCTTATATCTACTTGATTTTTTACAAAACTTTCAAATGGACTACCTATAATGTTACCCATAACTTTACCTATTTAATGCATTATAATTACTTATTATAGCTCCAATATTTTGAGGAATTCTAATTTGTGAACCTATTGGAAGAAAAATAGATGAAAAATCAACTAAATTTGGATTAGCTGATGATATTACCCACCATAATGTTATATCATTATAAAATTGAAATGCTAAACTATCAAATCTATCTCCCCATTCTGTAATAACATATATGTCATTTGGGTTTTGGGGTATTAAGGGATATTTAGGAGGAATTGAGTAAGTAGTTCCTCTACCTCTTACATTATTAGTTAGTGTTCGTAATAAAGGGGATATACTATATCTATTCATTAACTTGAGATTTTACGGTTTGTCTATATTTAATTATACTATTATCACCTTCATAACCACTATTTGATATTCCTATTTTATTATTTAAACTTATAAAACGTTGGTTAGATACAGATTTTAATTCTCCAGTATCTTCATCATATATTAGTTTCTGTCTTGAAGGTAAGAAATCTTCTATTGGAGTAAACGCTAAGCTAACCTCTATTCTATGGGGTAGTTCTGAAACTGAAGGGTCAGGTCCTCCCTCAGTATTTATTCCTATCTCCCATGTAGTATCATCAGGGATAGTATATGTTAATGAAGTTAAGATTCCTGGAACTTCATATAAATAACCCCCCATTGTCATCCTAACTATATTTCCTCTCATAAATCCATTATCACTATAATCAGGAGCTAAGGTTGATGCAAGAAAATTTAATTTTGTCATCATTGGTATTAATTCTGCTTTTGAAGTAGCCATTACAGTAAAACCCATTGATATATCTCTATTAAAACCACTATAACTTTTAAAACTATTTCCCCTTCCTACATATTGAACATCATTCCAAGTAGCTGCGTAATTATCTGTAAATCCATTTATATATGCTCTAAAATGTAGATATTGAGCAACTGCACCATCTGAAGGGCCATTTTTTATAACTGCTATTTTAAATTTAACTAAATCGTTAGTTGGTAAATCAGGAGGAGTATCTGCACCATTTGATTCATATATTTTCATAGCAGTAATTTTATCTAAAGCTTCCATTTCATATGCCGGAATACTATAATTAAATACATTTCTTACTTTATTTACTCCATCTAAAGCATATGTAATATGTTGTCCTGGATCTCCTAAGTTTGTTCTTAATGCTTTATTTTGTTCTGTATAATTAGGTGCTTTATGTATTACTTTAGATATTACATCTCCTGTAGTATCATCAAATTCTACTTCAGAATCAATAACAAAATTCATAAAACTTCTAGGATATAGTCCTCTACGAGTAGTTAATTCATTTTCAGAATATAATCTAAAACTATCACCATGTAATAAAGTAGAAGTACCTGAGGGTTGTGCTCCATTAAAATTAGGAAAAGTTAAAGATAAATTTTTGTAATTTCTTATAGCATTATAAGTAGGTAAATTTTTAAAGATATTAGTTTTACCTATACCTAATATAGAACCTGGTCCTCCCGAATATGAATATAATAAAGGAGTATCTGGGTTTTCTGAAGTTGCATCAGGATTTACATTAAAATTAGCAAGACCAGATGTTATTGATTCTATAGCTTGTCCTAAAGGAGAAGCTGTGTTGCTTCCATATTTACCACTTTTACCCCTAGATACTTTACTTTCAAAATCAACTAGTCTATTTTCTACTAAACTTTGATCATTTCTTACTACTACAGAATAGGGATTTAATGCACCCGCACCTCCTCTAGCATCTTTATTTGCACCAGCAGGTCCACCTAATGATCCTACAGGATTTAAACCAAATTTATTTAAATGTATACCTGCCCATCCTAAACCAACATCAAGTAAAGTGCCTATAGGTAAATAAGCACCTTGATTCATAATACCTCCAAAATAACCTGTTCCAAATGATGCTTGGGTTTTTACATTTGTTCTTGATAATAAATTTTCTTTTAAAGTAAAAAATATACCTCTTGGAGATTTAGTATCAGTAAACATTTTAGCTAATCTACTTACATCTCTAAGAGCTTTTAAAGGTGCTAAAAATCCATCTCTTAATATAAAATCAGGACCTGATTGGAGAGGCATACCATCTCTTAAATATCCTGTTCCTGATGGTATATCTACTACTTCATAAGGTTGGTTACTTGTACCTGAAGCAGGTCTATCTCCGCCAAACGTTAAATCTTTTAAGTTTGTTTTTAGATTAATTAGACGACCTCTAGATTCAGGTGTAAGTGTATTAGACATATAAAACTATTTTAGCAAGATGATCCTGCAGGTAGGTTGTTTTTATATCTATTTGATTGTTCTTGTTGACCAAAAGATCTTTCACCTAATTGCGATGTTGAAGGTGTTGAGTAAGCTATCGCTGATGCCCCAAAATTAGTATAAGCAGGTGGATTACTTTCCGGTGTACCTATATTAGAATATTCGTTATGTAATTCTGAATTTCCTACAACACTTACTTCATCTGATGTTGATGGACTTGAATTAGGAGAAACAGGTACAGCTAGTGGTGAACCATTTGTCTCAAATTTATTTTTTAATGAGTTTTCTGACGCCATTTTTTAAAATTTTAATTATTAATTATTGTTTATTATAAATATTACCCCATATTAGAAGTTACAAGTGCTAATGATTTGCCTACTTTATTTCCATCCATATAAACATCACCACCTTCTTTAACTGCTATTATTAACTCTTTTAATAATGCTGTAACTTCTCTATTATTACCTCCTCCTAAACTAGTTCCCCCAACTATAACATCATCTTTTCTGAATTTTTGAATTGGTTGACCTGGTCTTGAAATAAAATCTGCTGCTTCATCATCTTTCATCTTTTGAGAAAATTCTGTATCAGCTCTTCCACCGAATAAAGTAAGTAAAGGAGAGGCAGCAAAACTATCTATAAAAGATGCAAATCTATCTAATGCTCCTCCTTCTACAAAAGAAGCAAATAAATCTTTTGCTCTAGATAATTGTTCATTGAATTTTTCTGTTGCTGATTGTTCTGATTTTCTTAAATAAATTTGATCACCAAGAATTTCTCTTAATTCCGCTTCTGTTTTGTTTGCTGCTTGAGCAGCTATTCTAATTTCTTGTAATGAAGCTTTTTCTAAATCAAAGTTTTTATCATCAATACTTAATCCTGCATCTTTTAGTTCATTTATTTTTTTTAAATTTGCTTTCGCTAATGCATCATTTTTAGCTTTTTTATCAAACATGTCAGCTAATGCATTAACTTCTAACCCAACAGCTTTAGCTAATGCTTGTCTTTGAACAATATTCATTGATAAAAATTCTTCCTGGGTTCCTGCTTGTGCTGAAATTTCTTCCATCAACTTACCAGTTTGACCCATTAAAGCATATTCTCTTGCTTTTTCTAGATTTAACTGTTTACCTGTAAGTAATTCAGCTTCCATTTCACTTTCTATAGAAGATTGGAAATCTAACATACTACTAGATATTCCTTCCATTTGGTTTAATTCAAAACCTAATCTTTTTGCATTAAATATACCATCCGCAATTGCAAATGAACTGCCTCTGAAATTAGCTCTTAAATTTCCTGATACTTTTGTTGCTTCTTCTAAATTACCTATTACATCAGCTGTTAATCCTTCTTGTGAACTTAAAAGTCCTGCTTGACCAAAATATTCTTTAGTCATTTCTTTAAGAGGTTTACCAGTTTTAACTGACTCTAAAAATAATCTTGCGGAAGCATCAGCACTTAAACCAAACTTTTCTGACATCATTGTAGCTTCTGCTACATTTGCTCTCATTTCTCCTCCAAAATCTCCTAATATATTTACTTGAAAACCTAATTTTTTATTAATAGCATCCATGGTTTTTAATAACCCTTCTTGAGTTATTGCAACACCACCTGCTGCTTTTGAGGCTGCATTAAATTGTTTAACTGTGTCAAAAGTAGCATCTCTAAGTTCATTAGCTGCTTCTCTACCAATTAATAAATCATTTGAAAATTTAGCTGTTTGTTTTGATGCTGCAGTCATTGCCCCAACTACAAATTGAATAGCTTTTGCAATGGTTGTTAAAATTGCTAAAGGAGCAATAGCTTTTGAAATTATTCCTTTTAATCCCTTAAATCCTGCTTTCATTCCAGCTATACCTGAAGATTGGGTTTTTGCTTGTTCTTTAGCACTTTTTAATAGATTACGTGCTGCAGCACCTGATTTTCCTTGGGTTATATCTTCTAAATTAAGAGATTTTAATCTTTCTCTTGTAAGTCCTTTACCTGTTTTTAATTCATCTTCAGTTAATTTGCTTAATCTTTCTTTTATATCTGAAGCTTTAGCATTACTTATTACAGTTTCTCTTGAAGCTTTAGCTGCTGCTTCAAAAGGTCCTGAAAGTACTCTTAAACCTGGTATGTCTTTTGTAAAATCAGAAAAAGCAGTAAACCACATTGTTTTTTTATCTAATGTAGATGATGATTGTGCTATTTTTCCAAATTCACCTGCTAAATCTTGAGCACTATCTCTTACAGATGATAATCGTTGAGCTTGAGCTTGAAATAATTTTGATTGTGTTTCATTAGCTGTTAAGGATTTTTTATTTAACTCATTAATTTGAATATTAAGAGTTCTTACTATGGCTAATTGTTTAGCTTCACCTTTAATGGCCTCTGCTGTTGCTTTTGCTGATTTTGCTGCTTCATCTTGTAAATCAGCAAATCCTTGAGTTGCTGATACAATTTTAGTAATTTCACTACTAACGGCTCCAGCACTTATTCCTAAATCTTTAAATTGTTTATTAGCTGCTGCTATTTCAGATTTTACATCTTTAACCGCAGCCCTAATATCAAGTACTCTTTTTAAGTCATCTTTTCCTAAACCTTCAAGTCCAGCCATATAGCAATTTTGTTATAAATATTAAAAACTATTATTTCTTCAATTTTTTAGCTACATAACTTGGTGGAGATACTGTTCGTTTAGTTGGAAGTTTAGACTTGTCAGGATTAGCCATATCAATTTCACCTGCATTTTTGGGGTTTTGGGATTTTTCTTTAGCATCAAAAAATTCTTTCATTTTATTAAAAGTTAATCTACGCAACCAAAGAGGCATATTATACACAGTATGAAAGTCATAACCACCACCACCATGGAAAACTATTTCGTGTATTTCATGAAATATTTTTACCCGATACTTAGGAAAATCATTTAAAGATCGGGCCAGAAAAAATTTATGGTAATAGGAATTGAAATTTCAGTTCCATCATCAGTTATATAATTTAAATCAACGTCAGGAGCTGTATCTCTAATATGATTTCTTAGTGCTCTAGAATCACGAGCTAAAAGAAAAGTATCAACATATTTACGAATTTCAGATTTATTATTATCCCCATTAACTGAAATAATTTGATGTTTTAATTTTGTAGTAATTTCAGGAGCTGCACCCTTACTTATTTTAGAAATTCCTAATACTTCTTGAGTAATATTATCAACATCTTTTTCAGTTAAATGTTTATATTCTACTACAGTTCCATTTGAAGGCATTTCAAAAGTACCATAACCTTCATCTGATAGAGTTTTAACATCAAATGGTTTATTTTTAACTTTTGTTAAATCAATTGTATATTCTTTTCCAGCATATTCAAATTTATATTCTGAACCATATCCTAATATTCTAGCAGATATAAAAATTGCATTTTTATCCCCAGGATAAATATCTTTAACATCAAATTTATTCATAGTAAGAGCTTCTATTAATCTATCTAAAACAGTTCCTTTTTCTATGTAATTTTGGTTAGTTAAAATATCTTCTTCTTTAGCAGTCATATACTTCATTTCTACCCTTCCAGATGATAATGGGTGATCTTTAGGATAAATTTTACCTTCTGATGGTAAATCAACAAATTCCGTAGGGAATTGAAATTCTTTTTCGCTCATAATTTTTATTTATTAATAACTTGTGTTTTGTTATACATATATAAAATACAAAAAAGCTTGGCAAATACCAAGCTTAAATGTAAAATATGTTGTTTTTCTTTTAGAAATTTAATACACAATAATCCATTCCTAATGTTAATGAAATATTCATTACAGTAGTATCATCATCCCAATTCATGTCTCCAAATGAAGCATCTTTAATAAATGCACCTTTAATTATCCACTCAGAAACTACATCACCTACAGGACCTAACACATCAATTGTTAAGTCTTTTTTATAGAAATCAGAATAACCATCTCTACCTGTTACTGATTCATGATGTAATCTTGTCCACTCCATTACTGCTTGAGCTCCTGAAGGTGTGATTGGATCGAATAATTCCATTGTTAAATCATTCCATCTTAATTTACCTTTTACTTTTCTATAGGTGTTTATATGATTTAATACTATTTCGTCTTGCGCGAACCCCATTCCACTAACTCCTTTAATTATATACGATGGTATACCATCAACATACAATACAAATCTATTAGCTACTTTTGGTTCAAAAGCTGTGAAAAATATTTCGTTAGGATCTAATACTGCCATTTTTTATGTTATTTTATTTTATTATAAATATTATTATTTTTCATTTTTATGCTGGGAAAGTAGCTCCAGTTGGTAAAATGTTAAAGTCTAGGTAGATAAATTCAGCTGTTTTAGTTGGTTGTAAATAAACAGCACCAATTAATTCATTTCTATCAATTACATCTGGTGTGTTATTTGAATTATCCATTACAACTTTAAATGCATATAAACCTTGTCTTTGTTGTACTGACTCTAAGTAAGGATTAACTTGGCTTAAGAATGTGTTTCTTGTTGCTGCAGTATTTTGTTCGAATACTAATGTATCAGCGATTTGAGAAATATAATTTTTAAGTGTAATTAATAATCTTCTTACATTTACTCTATCTAAAGCACTTGCTTTAGTTTGTAATGTTTTCTGTCCAAATACTACAATTCCTTGTCCTGGGAATGAAGCTATTGGGTTTACTTTTGCAGTATATAAAGTATCTCTATTAGTATTAGTTAATTTTCTTTCTGCTTGATTAACTGCTCCTAATCCACCTCTATTAATACCTGCTGGTGCAAACCACGGCTCACCTGCTCTATCATTATAAGCATAAACACCTGGTATCATTGTTGAAGCTGGAACCCAAACTAAATCTCTTGAATCTGGATCAATTACCTGCAACCAAGGCCAATATGTAGCTACATATGAAGAATCAACTGAAGCTGCTTGACCAGTTATTTGTGTTATTGAAGAATTATAATTAACTAAATCTCCTACAAATATTGCATCTCCCCTTGTTTCACAATTTGATTGAATTGATGTCCAACCTGCTCCTGAAGTACCATTTGCTAATATTAAACCTGGTGAAGTAATTAAGTTATATCTAAAATCATCTCTATTAGCTAATAGGTTAATTGCTGTATCATAATCTGATCCTACTAAACCTTGAGAATCTGTATTATCAATTGCTTGATAGAATTTTGAAGGTGTACCACTTCCAGTTATATCACCTACAGCATTTCCAAATGTTCCTTGTGAAGAAATTGGAATAGATCCTGTAAATTCTGGTTTTGCTGTTCCATTATTATCAAAGTAGTTAGGAGTTTTTTTATTTACTGATTTTACTCTTACATATCTTGAAGCATTTGGGTAAGATCCAGATGATTGTAAATAAACTCCAGTTCCTGATCCTCTTACTGTTTGTATTTGATCACCAATTACTTTTGAAACATAATTTGTAGCTAATGGGTCTAACGATAAGTTTGAAAATGTTTCAACTACTTGTTTTGAAGTAGTAGTATCATTACCTTGTCTTATTAATAATGAAAACACACCTGATGATGTATTTGGAGATGTAATTTCCCATCTAAAATTATCGGAAGATCCTGACTCTAAGGTTCCATTTGCTCCTGTAGGACCTGTACTGTTCATTATATTACCATGAGCTAGTGTTTCTAATGTAAATGCTTCAAAATTTGGTATATCAGAAGCCTTTAATGTAATTGTACATACTGATGAATTTGTACCCATAGCACCACCTGCAATTACTAATTGATCATTAACTTTATATCCCGTACCTTCTGTAGCAGCATTTAAAGTTGTTAGTGCGTAAAATAAATCTGCTGCTGCTAATGTTAAAGCTCCTGCACTAGATAATTCAACATTTGAAGCTCCTAATGTAATTACTAAATCACCTGTTGCTCCTGTAAATCCAGCTGTAACTAAATCTGCTGCTGTAATTGTTAATACGTTAGCTGTAACGAAACCAGTTCCAATACTTCCTACTACAACTGAAGTTAAACCTCCTGCTCCATCACCTGTTACTACTATAGTAGCTCCAGTACCTGTTTGTTGTGAACCACCTGTTACTGTATATCCACCTGTACCTTGAGAAAAAGTAAATGGTCCTGCTACGTTTCCAATTCCACCACCTGAAAGTGCACTTTGTGCTGTTATATTTTGAGCAGATATTAATTCACCATTTGATAAAGCACCTGCTGGGAAAGTTAAAGAATCTGAATCTGCATAACCCGAACCGGATGTTGCTGATGGAATGGTAATACCAGTAACTGTTTGTCCTGATACTGTAATTGAAGATGTTAAATTTGTTCCTGTTCCCCCAACTAATGGAACTGTGTAAGTTCCATCTACAGCATCTACTGGATTTGTTCCTGCATTCAAAGCGGTTAGTAATTGATTTACTGTACTCTTCACACCACCAGTTGTTGTTACTGCTGCATTAAGTGTTAATCCTGTTCCTGTTCCTCCTGTAAAAGAAGGTACTCCAGAAAATGTAGCATCTCCACCTCCACCTCCTACGGCAGATCCTAATAAATTAGTTGCAGCTAAAACTTTACCCGTTTCTTCAGCACTTTGAATTATTGATGAAGTAGCAGCACTAAAAGATCCTGGAGTTACTCTAGTTACTAATAAAGAATTTCCACCATTTTGAAAATAGTTATAAGCTGAAATCGAGGTAAAAAATGTATATTGATTCGATCCACTTAAAAATGTACTACCAAAATTAGCTAAATATTCAGAATAGCTAGTTACTAGTTTAGGAATATTTTGTTGACCTTTTACAGTTGGTCCAATAATTGCCGCACCAGCTTGTACTGGTCCTGCTGTTATTTGTGATTGGTCGTTTTCTCTTGCTAAAACACCCGGTGATATTAATACTTCTGCCATTTTTTATGTTGTTTTATTTTATTATAAATATTGTGTTTTTTTTAAAAAACTACTCTATTGGAGTAAATTTTCCTGTTTCTAATGAAATATTTCCTTTGCCATATTTTTTTTCTAAATCTATAGCTATTTTATTTTCTTTTTCTTGAATTAATTCTAATTCTTTTTCAAATTCTTTTTTTCTTTTATTAAGATTCATTATTGCTATCTCAACATCTCCTACATTATTTACTAATATTTGAAAACTTTCTCTAACTTTTTTTATATTTTTAATTTCTATTTCTGTTAAAACTTTTACTTCTGACATTACTTTTATTTTTGATTAACTATCGATTTTATTACCAATTATACATATTAATAAATTAGTTAAAATTAAATGATATTAATTATTCTTGTGATGGAGATGGTGGTATTCTATTTGTATTAATTCTATTATTAGGTACTCTTGTTGAAGGAGGATCTACATAATTTACATTATCTGTAAAATCAATGTTTGTCCTATTAGGTGGTGGTGGATTTATATCATTTACATTACTTACCATTTCACTATTAAATGTAATTGATGCTTTAGAATTATATTTTTTAATTGAAGATAAATCTTTTTGTAGAATATTAGGCACTATATACCCATACATTTTTATACTAAAAGTACTTTTAACTAGTCTATCTTGATCTGCGGGCATATCAATATTAGTTGCTACTGAGTCTATTCTTGCTCTAAATTGGTATCTTTCAGGATTACCCCAATATGAATCTGATGCATAATTTATTGCTTCTATTATCCCATTCATCTGTTCCATATAATATGTTGAGATAATACAATCATAATTTAAAGTTACATAATCAGGAACAACAACCGCATACATATCTTTAACAGGTCTTCTATTATTTAATATGTTAAATCTATCGTATGTATTTTTATTATTATAGGATTTTTCAAATACTCTGTAGTTATTAGGAAAATTAGCATCTAATTTATTAGTAATGCTTCTATTTTTTTCAATATTAGTTCTTTTAAAAGTAATTAAAGGCATCATTATTCTACCTTTTCTATCTCTAAAATATCCATCTTTTTGAATTTGATTCCACCTTTCAGAATCAGCATAAATAACAGGAACTTCTTCTCTTCTACCATTTTGAATAACTGTAGGTTTTATTACATTATTAAAATAATATAATATAGTTTCATCAATATCATATAAACCAACTGAAAAAGGTTTTACAGTATCACCCTTAAAAGAAATTTGATTACTTCTATCAGTTCTTTCATAAGCAGCATTATTAGGATTACCTGCTTCCTCAGAATAAGGATGATGCATTCCTTTACTTATTTCTCTTTGAGATTTTGGTACTACTTTTCTTCCTTTACTTGACATGTTTTATACTTGATATTAATCTTTCTTCTGAAATACCTACTCTATCTGCTGGGACATAATGTGCTTCTGCTATTATTGATACATCATAGCCAAAGCTAGCTAAATCTGAATTTCCATATGGGTTATATCCATTATCATCTTGATTAGGATAATCTGGGTCTTTGCCCACAAATAATTGGTTATTAATTAAATTATATATCTCATAATATCCATTTTCATACCATATAATATCTCCTACTTCGGGAACAATTACTCCTATTTTACCTGATCCATTAGCTTCTACTCCTTTTAAATCATCTCTTAAAAATTTAAATGTACGACCTCCTGCAAAATCAATACCTAAATCTGTATTAGGAGAACTTTGATCTTGTCTATCAATTAAAGTATTAAGTAACATTGGGGCTTCATAATATTTTTCTTCAGCAGCTTCTCCATATATATTAACATTAGTTTCTTCTAATCTAAATTTATAAAGTGCGCATTCTTGGACAATAACATCCCACATTAGTTCTCTACTAATACCTCTAAACATACTTACGTCTCGTGCTGATCCAAATAATGCCATATTATCCTATATAAATTGGGTAGGGAACTGCTGCTTCAATTCGTGTTAATGATTCAGCTTCTTCTGCTTTTACTGCTAATAAATTTTTTCTTGATGTTTCATCAAAATACTCTCTTAATCTTGTAATTAATGCTAATTTTTCTGTCCCTGCTGCTGCTAATAAGTCTTGTTGATTTAATACTGTTTCAGCTCCAGGAATTGGTACTTGTGTATATTTACCTCTAATATATCCTAATATTTCTTTACATATAGCTAATGTATAATCAAATATCCAACTTCTACCAATAGAATTAATTTCACAATAATCAGGGTTACAATAATTTACATTTGAAACATTTGTTACATTATATTGTCCTTTAGGATATTTTGATATAGGATTATTTCTTTCAGATAATTTTATATATTGTATATTTAAATGTCCACTACGTTGGGGTATTGGAAATATTCTTAAATTATTATTAATTAATTCAAATGAAAATTGGGATCTTCTAACTGTATCACTCATTTCTATTGCTTGAATTTTTGCAATGTCAAAATTAAGAGGCATTAATAAAAAGTTAGTTGCAGGAGAATAATTTCCCCATCCAAAAGAATCCATCATATTCATTATTCCTGTACCTGTACCAGCATAAGGATCAAAGAATTTAACAATTGCTGGGGTTGCTTCAAAAAATACTCTTTTTACTTCAATAAAATCTTTATTATCTAATTTTAATGAAGCTGATGCCCATGTTTTTAAATCATAATCTTGCTGACCCGCTGTAACAGGAATAGATCCTGAGTACCAAGTTGTATTACCTCCAGTACCTGCTTCTTCCCCATATTGTTCTGAGTATCTTACTACATTAGCAAAATTAGGGGTTATTAATTCATGGTTTAAATTTGAAGCAGTTGGTGATCCTTCAATAGATAAATAATTTTCTCTTACTTTATAAGCATATAATTCATTACCGTAAGTAGTTACTGCATCTTCAAATGCAGCATAAAAATTTAAATCTTGTAATTCAACATCCATTATAGGATAACCTAATCTTCTTGCAACATATGTTACTACTCTATCAGCATCTGTTTGAAAATCATATTGTTGATCATAAAATCCAAAGGGTGTATCCCCAGGAAAAAATGAGGATGAACCAGGATAAATAGGGATTACAGCCATAATTTTAATTTTGTTATAAATATGGAAAAAAATTGTTTAATCAACAACCATTTTAATACAATAATAATCTTTTTTAGTAAAATATTTGTATTTCATTTCTTTAATAGGAGGATTTACATTAACATGAGTAAAAGTAATTTTTCCATTATTTATTTTAGAAGTGTGTTCTGATACTTCTTTTGTAAAAGGATTATAATAAGTTATTATTCCTTTAGGTTTTAAGTATTTTTTTACTGTAGGTACTAGATTATAAAAATTTTTATCTTCCCACGTATCATGCATTATACCATCATATTTTTTATTAGGAATACTACTAAACCAATCACCTTTTATAGGAATAATATTAGGTTTATCTTTAGCCCATTTTAATAATCTATCAAATACTTGATCATTAATTTCAATTATAGTATGAGATTTTATATTATGTTGTTGTATAAAATTTGAACATATACCCATTCCAAATCCTATTTCTAATATATCACCACCATTTTCAGTTACAACTTTAGCATGCTCTTTCATAATAGGAGTTTCCCACTCCATCATTATTTCTTTTTTATTTTCATCTAAAATTTTATCTTTTAAAAAGGTATACATCTAGCAAGCAGTTGGAGCAGTTTTTATAATTCCATTATAACCTAATTGGAATTGAGAAAATGATCTTCCCCCACCCGTACCAAAGTAAGAATTTGTCCCATTAACAGGATATAAGAAATTTTGATCCCAAAATAATACTGATCCTAAAGCTAATGTTGATGAAGGAGAGTATACTGTTGCATTATCAGCTAAACCTTCACCCATATTTGTACAAGCAGCCGTTGAAGATTCCCAACCTTCTGCTTGTCCTGGTGTCCCCGTAGAAATTGATACAGCATATAAACCATGTGAATTTGCAGTTGGTAAAGTAATATCATTAGACATAATATTAACTGTTTCATCTTTATCACTTGAATCTGTATCACAAAAACCTTGAACTGCTACATTACATAAGAAAAAATCTCCTGCAGTAGCTGATACTCCCGTTCCTGATCCGTTTCCAAAATAAGCTTTTGATGAGTGGGGAGCAGTAGTATTTTGTCCACTAAAAGATTTTGCTTCTTGAAATGTTCCTGATGAGTTAAATCTCATAATTACATCTGCATATGCCGTATAGGCTGGTGTTGATCCTGAAAAACCTCGTGATACAAAAGCATTCCATGCACAAGATCCTCCTACTATTGTTCCTCTTCCATGTGCCTCTTTTGCAGTAAAAGGAGTCATTTCTGATCCATTCCCATCTGCTTGTGACTCTGCTGCAAATAATGTTAGTTGAGGTGAAGCTCCATAAACAGCTACACACTCACCCGAAAAATAACTTCCTCCAGAAGGTCCTCCAGCAATATCACTATATGTATTATCTCTTCCACTACTAGGTGTACATAAAGTTTGTGTACTATTAGCTGAAGATCTTCCTGTAATAGTGTCTCCACCCCCAGAATTAGTTCTTCCAACTTGTGCAGCATTTACTGCAAATGTATGACCTGATGTTGAAAACCAACCATATACAGGTCCTTCTAATACTAATGGATATAAAGGCATACAATCAAAAGATGGTGCTTGTCCTCTCCAACATATAATAGGGCTATCTGCTAAAATATAATAATTTCCTGTTGTTGTTGTAGTATAAGTATTATCAGATCCTGCATTACCTGTTCCAGCAGGATCTAATTCTACTGTATGAACACTAGTCATAGAAGTTACATTACTTCCTCCTGTTGAAGTATACATTACTTGAACATTAGCTGATTTAGAAGTATCTAAATTTTGAAAATAAAAATTAATAGTGGATCTATCTCTTCTTGTTGCAAAAGCAAATCCAGCATATCCTGCATATGCTCCTATTAATCCAGGATTACTAGAATTATAAACACCAAAAGGTTGAGTACAATGTATTTGATCTCCTACACTAAGAGTAGCAAGTCCAGCTGAGTCTCCTCTACTAGTTATAGTGGTTGCAGTACTACCATTTAAACTAATTGTGGTAGTACCACTATTCATCGCTATTACATTATATGATGTTGCATATGGTATAAACACAGTGTTACACCAATCACCTACAGTAGATGAGGTTTTCATTGTTCTTTGAAATCCTGTATTATTTTCAGCTAAATTACTTTGAAAAGGAAATAAAGAATCTAATTTATAATTTGATTCAGGATTTACTGTAGAATTTGAAGATGGAATAGATGCTTGGGCTCCTACTGTATTAAAAGTATTGTTTAGTGAATAATTAGCAGTTTGAGAATAAAAAGATGTATTATCCCATAATTTAATTATATTAGCCCATGCATTTGATAAACTTGTACTTGACATATTAACTTATTTTTTCTTTAATTCATCAACTTCAGCTTTTAATTCTTTAACAGCTTCAATTAATACAGCTACTAATTTATCGTATTTAACCGCTTTATAACCATTAGCTCTTGTTTCTACTAAATCTGGGAATACAGCTTCTATTTCTTGGGCTATAACACCTACATCTGATCCTTCATTAGCATGTATTGATTTATCTTTATTAGCTTCAAATTCTAACCAATCAAAAGTTACACCATTTAATAAACTTACTTTATCTAAAGCATTAGGTATAGGTAATATATTAGTTTTTAATCTTCTATCTGATGAGTAAAATGCTATTACATCATTAGTTGCTCTAATTAATCCTGTTGTTGTAACACCTGTAGTACCTACTCCTAATCCTGCTGTAGTAATTTCTACTGAATTTTCAGCTACTTTTAACTGACCATTACCTCCAAAACCTATAATTGCAGTATAAAAATCTTCTGAGGAATTATTCAAAGTAAAAATATCACCACCAGCATCAGCATCTATTTCATAATTACCAAAAGCTAATATATTACTTGTATTATTATATGTAAAATTAGCTTGGGCATTTAAAACTCCTGCACTAGCATCACCAGTAATTACTCTATTAGCAGCATTATTATTTATAGTTGCTGTTCCTGTTGTACCTTGTCTACCTTGAGTACCCTGGTTACCTGTTGTACCTGTTGTACCAATTGTACCTTGTGCCCCTGTTGTACCAATAGTACCTTGTCTACCTTGAGTACCTTGATTACCTGTTGTTCCTGTTGTACCTATAGTACCTTGTCTTCCTTGAGTACCTTGATTACCTGTTGTACCTGTTGTACCAATTGTACCTTGTGCCCCTGTTGTACCAATAGTACCTTGTCTACCTTGAGTACCTTGATTAC
>Ga0209535_1000840_pt1 | contig 21339 bp, 12 predicted proteins | sample LinPmetageLP28_FD_184041 | JGI IMG/M metagenome (GOLD analysis project Ga0209535, IMG submission 184041) | Marine viral communities from the Pacific Ocean - LP-28 (SPAdes) (version 2) | ecosystem: Environmental > Aquatic > Marine > Oceanic | place: Pacific Ocean | collected 2009-08-22
ATGAAAACAAAATGTTTTATCTAGGTCTATATAATATCACAGATGAGAAGTATGAACAACCAGATGGATACAACCAAATGGGAATAAACTTCCAAGCAGGTATTAGAATAGTAATGTAATGAATAATATATACTGGTTTTTAGGATTTGTATTTGTATTAGCACTTAGTAGAATTATACCACACCCACCTAATTTTACACCTATTATTGCTGTCGCTGTTTTTGCTCCAAGAATTATAAAGCACATTCCGACAGCAATATGTGCTTTATTACTTGCTATGTTTATAGCAGATATATATTGGGGACTTCATAGTTACATGATATGGACTTATAGTAGTATCATAATGTGTACGCTACTGGCAACAAAAATTAAACTGTTACCAATGACATTTGCGGGTCCTGTACTGTTTTTTGTTATAACTAACTTTGCAGTATGGACTAGTGGATACTATGGACTAACTCTTACAGGCTTATTAACATGTTATATAGCGGCAATACCGTTCTTTCATATGACGTTGTTAAGCACACTATTATACGTTAGTTCATTTTATATTGTAGAAAAACTAGTACTAGAGCAACTAAAACACCGTACCTAATCTATTTGATAAATACTTGTGTCGATAATCGTGCCGTACAAACGGACTTATGCAGAATTGACCCACTGCGTATTACATAGAACGTAACAAGGAGAAACAAATGGGAAGACCATTAAATAAACGAAATTTTGGAAAAGCAGGCGTAGGTCCTACAGCAGGCGGATCTGAAATCAAAGTAAACTTTCATAACGGAACAGCCGTTAAAGAAGGATATATTGTAAAACAACTAGGTTCAAAAAAATTCCGTTGCGAAGAAATCGGAACAGCAGGTACATTTGATTGTACATTGAAAACTGGTGTATTGCCTGCAAATTTAACAGCAGGACAAATGTCAATTTCAGTAGCAGGTGCTGATTCAGAAACATATGGCGTAAGTAAAATTACAGGACGTAAAGTTACTGTTGCTTCACCAAGTGGAACTGGTTCAAATGCATTAGCAGGAACATCATTAGCATTCCAAATGGGATCAGCGGCAAGTGCCGGTGTTGTACGTATGGAAGAAGCAGGTGATGACAACACATTATCTGGTACAGATGATGATGATTTCACTGAAGACGCATAAGGAATAACATGGGTAGACCAGTCAATAAAAAGAACTTTGGAGCAACTGGCGTTGATGCGGCACCAACAATACCGATTCGATTTCATGATGGATCAAATCTAATTGAAGGTAAAGTAGTAAGTCAACGTGGTAACGGCAAATTCCTTTGTTCAAATGATGCTGGAAATATTACACGAATCTGTCGTTTGGTGAATAAAATTTCACCGAACGCACAGTTCGAAGCATCAATTATTGGCATTGCTCCCGGAAATAGTCCTAAAATTATTAAGAAGATACATAACAGAACAGCAGTTGATTTCGATGGAAATAGATACACATGGGAATGTCAAGATGATTCTACAGAGTCATTGATGATATTAACTGTTATATAGGTGAAGTAAATGAGTGCAAGTGTAGTAAGTATACCACAAGATAATTACATTATTAAAGTGACTCCTGGCGGAACAATTACTTTTGATACAGGTGTTGTACAAGGCGATGTTGTCTTTACAGGAAATATAACTGTTGGCGGATCACAAACAATAGTAAATTCTACAAACCTTGATGTACAAGATAATATTATTACTGTTAACTTTGGTGAAACAGGTATTGGTGTTACTTTAGGAACAGCAGGATTACAAGTTGATAGAGGACAAAATGCAGATGCATTATTTGTTTTCGACGAATCAATACAATGGACTGATCCAGTAACTGATACATTGCAAGACGGTTTATTTGTATTCAAAAACATTGCAAATACAACAATTGGTATTAGAACTGTAGCAATTGATACTAATGGTGGAGACTTATATCTAATTAATGAAGGCACAGGCGTTATAAGTGTAACAGGTACTAATAATTACGAAGGTAGTGTTACAGACGACGATCATATACCTAATAAAAAATATGTTGACGACGAAATTGTTACAGCATTAACAAGTACATTCCAAAGACGTATTGAAGAAGGTAGTACAACAAAATCATTTATTGAAGTTAGAGATCAAGAAATTTCTGGTGTACAAAGTGTTATCAACTTGGATCTTGATAGTGTAAATGTTGCTAAAGTATTTTCTGATAGATTTGAAATACAAGACATTCGTATACAAGATAACATGATAGAAACAACAACGTCAGATCAAGATTTAGTTTTGTCAGCACCAGGTACAGGCGGTGTTAAAGTTAGAGATAACATGACACTAACATCAACCCCTGCAATTGATGATGCACTAGCAGATCCAGCAGGTCCAGCAGACGGATTAAAACTTTATGTTAAAACTCCGGAAACAGGTGGAACAGGTTTGTTTTTCAAACATGCTAACACCACTACTGGAGAAATAATAAGTAGAAAGAATGCTCTATTATTGAGCATGTTATTTTAAGGAAAGAGAACTATGGCCATAGAATCCACAGCAATAGCAAGTACAGATACAAACTTACTACTTGTCCCCGGCGGCAAATCTTATGCTGTTTTGACAATTATGGTTTGTAATATTGATACAATAAATCCAGTTCATCAAGAACATGGATTAACAAACTTTGATTTACACTTTATAAAAAGCGGAGCGGCAAAGAGTAATACAAACAAAGTAATTAATGCATTACAATTACCTGCAGGAGAAACATTTACTTTTGATAGTGAAAAAATTGTTTTAGAAGCAGGTGATAAAATTGTAGCAGTTGGTGAATCACCAACAAATTTAGTTGCAACAGTTAGTTTCTTAGAGGTATAATATGAGATTAATAAAAGCACAAAGTACTAATATACGAAACATTAAAGGCACTGGTATAAAATATGATATACACGGAGTTAGTCGATTAGGCGGTGTAGATAGTGTAGTTGTACCAATTGGAGATACAGGTGAAAGAGCAGTATTTCCTGAAAACGGCATGATGAGATACAATACTGATGCTGAGGCTTTTGAAATATATGCTAACGGAGCATGGGGTGAAGTACGTAAAAAAGAACCAACTGAAATTGTTCAACAAAATTTAGGAAATGGCGATGCTAGTGAAACAGTGTTTGGACCACTAGTAAACGGAGATACTAATTTTCCAGTACCAAGTGCGGCAAGAAATGTGCTGGTATTTGTTGAAAATGTATTCCAAATTGCTACAACAAACTATACATTAGTACAAAATCCAGCAGGTAAGGCTGAAGGATTTTACATATCATTTAGTTCTGCACCAGATGCTGGTAAGCCAATCACGGTATTGCATAATTTTGATAAATAATTGTAGGAGACATAAAGAATGGCATCGTTAAAATCATTACTAGGAAGTAGAAACTTCGCATCAGACGAACAGAACCTTGAAGAGGGTAGAATATACTCTTATATGAATGGGCAGATGTACACTAAAATGTGTAACGGATTTTGTTTTGTAGCACCAGGAAATGGTACTGCACAAATTGATTCATGGGGTGCTGGCGGTAGTTCCGCAAGAATGTGTTGCTGTGGGTTTGGATTACCGGGTAATGCATCAGCATACACTAGAAAACAAATTAGTATGTCCAGCGGACAAAGAGTTTGCGGATGTTTAGGTAAATCATGCGGTAACGCAAGTAGTTTATGTTTTAGAGGTTGCTCTGAGCCAACTATGTATTGTTGGTTTAGTACTTCTACTAACAGTTGTGTATGTACACAAGGTGGTAAAGGCGGAGTCAGTTTTTGTTCATCATCACCTTCTGGTTATTGCTGTTATAGAGCAAATGGTTTTTGTACAACAAACAGAGGTCCAAACTGTGGACTAGTATGTAATCAGTGTTCAGGTTCATTTATTGCTTGTTCATATGGTGGCGATCAAAACTGTTGTGGTATGAAATCGTGTGTAAGTTTCTTAGGATGTTATCCAGCATGTATATGTATGAGATATAATCACGTTGCAACACCAGCAGGCATGTTTAGTAAAGATGGTGCTATGATAACATTTAACACCGAAACAGACAATCCTTACTCTAACTGGTCAGGACAAGGTATACACCAGTTTAGTTTAGCAATGAATGCGGCAAGTAGAAATCCATCAAGAGGTGTTTATCACGGTAGTTGTTGGATGGGTAACAGAGCATGTCAGTGTTATGAAGACCAAGGTTGCAGTCACCTTGTACCATACGGAACAGGTGGTCCACCTGCTAACCCATGTTCAGGTGTTAGAGATCACGGTTACCGCGGCGGCGACGGTGCTGTACGTATTAAATTCATCGAAGGTTAATCCAAAAATTCAAATAAATACTGTGTCAGGAGAATTAAGTGGCACAAGTAGGTAGAATATCCGGACCGTTATTAACGGCAAATCTAGAAAGACAAGGCAAAGATCTCGACTTTAGAGATGCACAAGCCAGCACCCCTTTATTAAAACTTAAAGTTGGTACTAATAAGATTGGTGTCAATACTACTTCACCTGCATTTGAATTAGATGTAGTTAATACTATAGCAGGAAATTTTTTAACTACAAGTTCATTAAGTTCGGGTAATTTCACATTATCAAATAATGATATAAATGTTCTCACAGGTAATATTAATTTTAAAGGTGATGTTACATCTTCGGGTATAGCAACACAACAGTTAATGCTACGTGATAATACAATTAGTTCATATGTAACTAATTCAGATATTAATCTTTTACCCAATGGCACCGGAACTATCGAACTTCAAGCCAACACTAATGTAACTGGTAATTTAAATGCAACTGGTGATATTACATTAGATGGTAATGTAATATTTGGTAACGAAGATTCAGATAGCGTAACACTTAACGCAGATGTTGCAAGTAACATTATACCAGATGCAAATAACACTTATAATTTAGGATCAGCATTAAAGGATTGGGACGAAATTAATTTTGGTACTATGGAAGTACAAACAGTACTTGGTAATAGTATATCTCTTGAAAACGGTTTAATTGATTTTACTGAAAGACAAGGCAACATATTTTATGTAGATAAAAACGGAAGTGATTCGAATGTAGGAGATCATCCTAACGGTGCGTTCCTTACTATTAAACATGCATTATCGTTTGCAGATGCAAGTATTCAAGGCCCTGTAGTAATACATATTGCGGCAGGAGAATATGAAGAAGTATTTCCATTAACAGTGCCAGTTAATGTAACTGTTACAGGTGAAGATATGCGTAATACAATTATCAAACCTACTGTGGCTACAAATACAAACAACTGCTTTGAACTTAATGGCGAAACTACTATTGAGAACTTAACTATAAAAGGCTTTTTTAGTAGCGGCAATCCACCGTTTGCACATACTGGTTATGCATTTTGTTTTGCATCAAATGCTATAATAACATCACGTTCTCCATATATTAGAAATGTAACAGTGTCTACTAAAGGTAGTGTATCATATGCAAACGATGCAAACGGATATACTGAAGGTGATGCAGGCAGAGGCGCAATAATAAATGGGTTTACAGTTTCAGATTCAAGTGAAGAAGCAAGTATGCTGTTTCATAGTTGTACATTTATTACTCACGGAGTTGAAGCAATTCATATAACAAATGGTGCTCGTGTTGAATGGTTAAATTCATTTATATATTTTGCATCACGAGGTATTTTTATACGCCAAGGTAACGATGGCCATTTAAGCACAGACGGATCTACTAGAAAATATGGCGGGGAACTTAGAGCAATTGGTAGTGCTAACGTTTACGGAGATGAAGGTATTCGTGTTGCTGGCAGTGAAACTTTAGCGTATCTAGTTAATCATAACTTTTCATATATGGGAACTTTAAGATCAGAATATGGTCTTGAAAATGATCCCACACTAACAGATCATACAAAAGAAGTCATAGAATTAAGTAGTGGCAAAGCATATCGTACATCAGTAGATGAACTAGGAAATTATAGAGTTGGCACTGCACTTTTCGTAAATCAAGACACAGGTAAAACAGAAATAGAAGCGGCTCGTATTGATTTTAGTAATACTGATTCATTAAGTGTTTCAACAGCAGGTAACACAGTTTTTATTGATGACACTCAAGTTAGAAATGATTTTATACGATTGCGTTCAAACAAACTAGAAAGTTTAGTTAGTAATTTAAAAATAGACTCAGCACTAAACAATATAAACATAAACGCTGATACAAATATAACTGGAAATTTAAACACAGACGGAAATGCTACTATTACAGGTGCTATGGTCACACTTGGTGATGCAGATACAGACAACATAGCGTTTACTGCTGATATTACATCAGGCATGATTCCAAATGTACATTCATCGTTTGATTTAGGATCAAGTAGCAAAATGTGGCAAACAGCATATGCTGAAAAACTAAGAACAGATGAAATTGATATTGAAGGTAACAATATTACAACAACTAGTTCAGATGCAGATTTAGACTTAGACCCAGCAGGAACAGGTAAAGTTTTAACTAATAAATTTATAGCAGATAAACCATATATACAAACTAGTACTACTTCTGTAGAAACAGTACAAAATAATTCTACATTAAACATTACTGGAACACTTACTGCAAATAGTGACAGTACATTTAACAATGTAGTTACTCCTAAAATACAAGTAGACGGATATGCCAATTTTGGTTCTACAGGATTTGTAGGTAATAAAATTACAACAAGAGATTCAGATGCTAACTTAGTTTTCCAACCTTCCGGCACAGGAAAAATGAAAATACTTAAAGGTGTGTTTGTTCAAAATACAATATTTGCGCCTACTACAAATTATAGTTTTACTAGTGCATCAATGCAAAACACAAGCGGCGATACACTTGTTACACAAAATTATAACACACAGCAACAAATTGTAGGTGATGTAAGATTTGAAGGCAACGTAATTGACACAATGACGTCAAACACTGATTTAGATTTTAGAGCAAATGGCACTGGAAAAGTAATATTACAAGAAAACGTTGAAGTAACACAAAACATATCTGTTAATACCATACAAGGTGTAGCACCTAATATATCAGCACAAGATCTTACAGCAGATTTTGCAACAGTCAATCAAGCATTTACTGGTCCTGCGGCCACAATAGGTAGTGTAAGACTAGGTGGTAATTTAATTGAGACTGTAGATAGTAATGCAAATCTAGAATTAGGAGCCAATGGCACAGGTAAAGTTGTACTAGATGAAAACGTAACAATTCCTAATATTAATGTTGACGGTTTAACAAATATTCGAGTATCAACTGCTCCTACAGCAACGTTTAATAATGTTGCAATAACAAATAATGTTACTGCACCTACTACAGTTACTATTGAAGATATACAATTAATTGGCAATACTGTACAAACTATTACTTCAAATGCAAACTTAGATCTACGTGCAAGTGGTACTGGAAATATTAACCTAAAAGATAATGTTATAATTAAAAAAGATATAACAGCAGATAGTTTGACATTTGAACAACTTGATATTGCAAGTAGTAATTTATTAAATTTGGATGTTACTAATTTAAAAATTATAGCAAATACAGAAGTAGTAGTTGGAGATATTAGTATTGCTGGTAATGTTATAGAAACATATACTTCAAATGTTGATTTAGACTTAAGAGCACATAATACTGGTAAAGTTAGACTACAAGATAATACTGTTGTTGCTAAAGATTTAACAGTTAGTGGAAAACTTACTGCACATAATATTGGCATAGCAGGTGATGTTGATCTTAATGAATTAGAAACAGATGGTAATATAGAATTTAACGACAACTATGTAACAACTACTGTTTCTAATAGTAATTTAGAACTTCGCACATCGGGCGGTGCATTTATAGATTTACAAGGACTGAAAGTTAAGGACGACGTTGTGCAATCTAGTACATCTGCAGATATAATCTTAGATCCTGTTACAAATTTAAAAATAGATACTACCGACAGTATAGTTTTACCAAAGTCTTTAACTGATAGCACAAATACATTTAGTAACAATATTGGTGCTGTACAATATAATTCAGATATTAATAATATAGTAGGACTTTCAAACTCTACAAGAAAAGTATTAGGTGCTGGATTATTTAGTGATGATTTACAAACATCTGTTGATCCTAGACCAGGAAATATCATAAAATTTACTGCACAAAGCGTTAATAGTATGACTACATCCTACGGTGCAACAACAATGAATCGTATCGAATTAAGTGGTATAGACATTGACGGAAATGCATTATCTACAAATATTACAAACAGTGATTTAATACTTGCACCTGAAATAGGACAAGGTAAAGTACAACTTGAAAACTTACACGTACTTGACAATACTTTTACTGCTAATACTGATAATGCATATAATATTGCTGTTACAGGTGACGGATATGTTAAATTTAACCAAACAAGTTCTTGGGTAATTCCAGTTGGTAATAGTGCAAATAGACCACCCGATGCAGAAACAGAAATTGGTATGACACGATGGAATGTTGCATTATCATATTTAGAAGTGTATACTGCTGGAGGATGGACAGATGCTTCGGGGTCTGGTTCTACAGTAAGTGCCGCTGAGATGGACGAGATAATGAATGAATTTATTCTTATCTTTGGCTAACTAAGTCATTATATTATCCACATTCATATAAATACAGTATAACTAAAGGATCAGACCTAAAATTCTTTAGTTATTAATACTGTGGTCAACCCGCAATGCAAGGTGGTTGGAGGGACAGGATCCCCGTGTTAAGGAGTAGAGATGGCAATAGGTCGCATATCCGGTCCGCTCTTAAAGTCAAATCTCATAAGAAATGGGATTGATCTGGCTTTTGAGACAGACCTTTTATACTTAGATGTAACTAATAATCGCATCGGTATTAATACAGCAACTCCAGAACACGATCTAGACGTTAACGGTACTATTAGAACTACAAACTTGGTGTTAGATAAACTAACAGCAGGCAATATTACTATAGAAAATAATGATATTACAAGTAGCACAGGAACTATTGATTTAGGTACTGCGGATCAAGTTGTATATCAAAACAAACTTATAGTTGATAGTTTTGAAATAAACGACAACACAATTAGAACAACAGATTCAAACGCAAACTTAGAAATAAATCCAAGCGGCACAGGAACTATTGAGTTACTTGCAAATACTAACATAGCAGGTAATTTACATGCAACAGGCAACATTAGTGCAGACGGAAATATTGTACTAGGTGATGCAGATACAGACAGTATTAACTTTAATGCAGAAATTGCAAGCAATATTATACCAGATGCCAGCGGATCATTTAAGTTAGGCGAGCCAGGAAAAGCATGGAATGAAGTACATGTTAACACAGTCAACGGACAAACAATTAATGCAACTAATATAACACTAGCAGGTATAAATTTAAATACTAGACATGCTAACACTTTATATGTTAGTGAAAATGGTAGTAATAATAATGCAGGAAATCATCCGCAAGCACCTTATCAAACTCTTGAAAAAGCACTACAAAATGCAACATCAGGAGATACTATTCACATATTTCCAGGAGTATATCAAGAAAGACTTCCGTTAGTAGTTCCTGTAGGAGTTACAATTAAAGGACACAGTATGAGAGCAGTTACTATCAAACCTGATAGTGTTGACTCAGAAGATGTTTTCCACCTTAACGGTGAAACAACTATTGAAGACTTGTCTATTATGGATTTTTATTACAATAGCGGAACTAATGTTGGACATGCATTTAGATTTGCACCTAGCATGAAAGTAACATCACGTTCTCCTTACATTAGAAACGTAACTGTTATTACAAAAGGTAGTGTAACAAATGCAAGTGATCCTAGAGGATTTAACCAAGGTGATGCAGGACGTGGAGCATACTTAGATGGTAGTGTTGCTCACACAGATTCAAAAGAAGCAAGTTGTTTATTCCATGCTGTAACATTTATTACTCCAGGTGTAGATGCATTAACATTTACAAATGGTGTAAGAATAGAATGGTTAAATTCATTTACATATTTTGCTAACAGAGGATTTCATGCTGTAAACGGATCAACTGGATTAAAAGGTGCAGGACAAACAGAGTTTAGAGTAAGTGATGTAACAGGTTCATTTAGTGCTGGAGAAACATTTGCTGTAAATAGTATTGACGGAAGTACTGTTACTGCTAGTGGAGTAATTGCTAGTAAAGACGGCACTGGTAAATTTAAAATTAATGGCAACGTAGCAGGTATTACTGAATCAATAACTCGAACTGCAAAGAAAATAAAATTTAATAACGGTGCTTCTTTAAAAACAGGAAATAAAAAGTTTGGTACTGCCAGCGTAAACTTAGACGGCACAGATGATTTTTTAAGTGTTGGAGCAAACGATGATTTTGGTTTTGGTACAGATGACTTTACATTAGAAGCATGGATCTATGCCAGTTCAGTTACAGGCGAACAACCAATATTTGATTTGAGAGCAGGCATTGCTACAGATATTGCACCATATTTCCACTTAAATGGAACAACATTAAAGTATCAAGTTGCTAATAATACACCAGCAATAAGCGGTGGAACTATTCCTATCAACACTTGGGTCCATGTTGCTGTAAGTAAACTTTCTACTGGTACACGCATGTACTTAGACGGAAACCAAGTTGGTAGTACATATATAGATAATAATAATTACGGATTTACTAAGCCAGTGTCCATTGGTGCTAACTTTGACTTAACACAGTTCTTTACAGGTAATCTCGATGATATTAGAATTAGTAATAGTGCAAGATATTTAGATACAACATATACTGTGCCTACATCACAAATTATAGGCGATAGTAACTGTGTATTTCTCACACATTTAGACGGTGCAGATAATGCAACTACAATCGACGAAGATATAAAAATAAGACAAAACTTAACATTTAGTGGCGGAGCAACTGCTAACTTTATCGACTTTTATAATACAACAGACTTTGGTGGAGAATTAAGATCAATTGGTTCAGCAAACGTTTACGGTAACAAAGGTGCAGTTGGTGACGGTTCGGGTGTTATTATGTATTTGGTAAGTCATAACTTTGCATATATTGGTAATGGAAAAGAAGTTACTAATGACGATACTACAGTAGTACAAGCAAATGAAGTTGAAGAACTTAATAATGCTAAAGTAAGATTTACAAGTGTTGACCATAAAGGTGACTTTAGAGTTGGTGATAATTTTTATGTTAATCAAGAAACAGGCGAAGTTGTATTTGATGCTGTTAATTTAAACATTACAACACCAGACGGTATTACATTTGGTACAGGTGGCAACGTAACATTTATTGACGGTAATAAAATTGAAACAGGTGACTTTAGACTAAGTGGAAATAAAATTGAAACACTTACACAAAACTTTGTAATTGATAGTGCAACAAATATAGTTGACATTGAAGCAGACACAAATATTACAGGTAATCTAAATGTTACTGGTAACTTCACACTTGGTGGAAATATTACTATTGGCGATGCAGATACTGATAGTGTTTCATTTGCTTCAGATATAAACAGTAATATTTTACCAAATACAGATAATACTTTTGATTTAGGTAGTACATCTAAACGATGGAAAAACATTTACGTAAACAATTTTGATAACGGTGATGTAAAAATTGAAGGCAACACAATTACTACACAAGACAGTAATAGTGATCTAGAGTTGAATAGTGCAGGTACAGGATCAGTTCGTGTGCCAAACAGTAATTTTGAAGTTACAGGTACTGCAACATTTAATGATACAACAACATTTAATGATGCTGTAACTATTAATAATAATGCCACTGTAACCGGAGCCATTAATCAAACAGGCGATACTACTACAATTAATGCTAACCTTACAGTACAAGATGGTCTTACTGTTAATGGTAATACACAATTAGAAAATATTAATATATCTGGTAACAAAATACAAACAACTGAGTCAAATAGTGATTTAGAATTAGATGCCGCCGGTACTGGTAGAGTAGTTTTTCCAAATGCAGACTTAGAAGTAGGCGGAGATCTTGAAGTTATCGGCACAGCAACGTTTGCAAACTTAGCGGCAAGCGGTACAATTACTGCAAACACAATTACAGTTAATACTTCTACAATTAATGGACAATTAAACTTAGAAGATATTGAGATTAATGATAATTTTATTACAACAACCGAGTCTAATAGTAACTTAGAATTACGAGCGGCTGGAACAGGTAAAATTGTTTTTCCAAGTAATGATGTAGATATCACAGGCGACTTGAGTGTAACAGGTACTGTACAATTTAATAGTTTATCTGGTAATGTGTATAGCACAAATGTTTTAACAGTTAATGAAGTACTTGACATCAAAGGCCAAGCACAGTTTGAAGATATTGAAATTAATGACAATTATATTACAACAACTTTATCAAATAGTAATTTAGAATTACGTGCAAACGGTACAGGTACTATCGTTATTAGAGATAACGGTACAGTAAAAGGTGATTTACAAGTTGACGGAACTACAACTTTAGTAGGAGCATTAACTGGTACAACAGCAACATTTGATGACTTGATAATCAATAATAATATGACTGTTCAAGGTCAAATTAATTTTGATAACATACAAATTAATGACAACACAATTACAACAACTGATTCAAATAGTGATTTAGAATTAATTGCTAACGGAACTGGTAAAGTAATTATTCCAGATAATGATGTAGTTATAACAGGTGGATTAACTGTCGAAGGTGCAACTACTGTAAACACTGTACAAGTTAACAACGTACTAACTGTGGGCGACTTAACTATTGAAAATAGTATTACTGCTCCTAACGCTACTTTAGAACTTGCAGAAATTGATATTAACACAAACTTTATTACAACTACAACAAGTAATGCTGACTTAGAATTACGTGCAAGCGGTACTGGTCGAATTAATATTCCAACAAATGATGTTGTAATTGAAAAAGATTTAACTGTAGAAGGTGTATTGAATGCAGATAACTTAGATGCTTTAGGTAGAGTAACAGCAAATAGTTTTAGCACTGGTGATATTTTAATTGATGATAATTTTATAACAACAACGCAATCTAATAGTGATTTAGAATTAAGAGCAAATGGCACTGGTAAAGTAACATTAGATGATATTAAATTTAACAATAATATTATAAGCAGTACAGCAGATATAGTATTAAATCCCGGCAGTGGCATATTGCAAATTGATAGTATTGATAGTGTAATTTTACCAAAAGGTGCATCAGCAGACCGTAATAGCACACCTGTAACTGGTATGTTACGTTATAACACTGACACAAATAGTTTTGAAGGATATAACGGACAGTGGATATCATTAAATGATGGGCTACAAGATGGGGACGCTGACACAAAAATTACTGTTGAATTAACACCTGGAGCAAACGATAATGTAATTAGATTCTACAATGCAGGCGCTCTAACAGCAGATTTAACTAGCCAACGTTTTAGTACAAATAAGTTAATTGTTGATGATATAGAAATCGACGGCAATGAGATTAAAACGATAACTACTAATGCAGACTTAGTATTATCTGGAAATGGAACAGGTGGAATTATACTGGACCAAATGAAATTTGATACTGATTCTGTTACAAATACAGTGTCAGATAGTATTACAACTTTCAATGTAACTGGAACTGGATATTATAAGTTTGCTGGATCTGGTGGTATAGTAATACCAACTGGTAATAACGTTCAAAGACCTGCACCTAGTAATGCTGAAGAAGGCATGATGAGGTACAATAATGAAGACGATCGTGTTGAAATCTTTGACGGAACAAACTGGGTTAGTGTTGCAGGTTCAAGCGGTGGAATAAGTAGAAATGATGCTGAAGGCATCGCACTAGAATTTGTATTAGTATTAGGATAAAGATATGGCAACGTTTTTTAGAACAAAAGTAATTAAAGATATAGGAACACAAAAGATTGTAGTATTTGAAGTACCATCGGCAACTAATGCCACAGTGATTGGTCTTAACTTAGCAAACATTACAGACTTTGCAGTAACAGCAAGTGTTATAATAAAAGATGACGGAAGTGTAGAAGGGTTTTATGTTAAAAATGTAATGATACCTCCACAGACAGCATTCAAAGCAATGATTGGTGGTGAAAAGATTGTTTTGCCAACAGCACATCAATTAATAGTACAAGCAAGCGAAACTAACAGTATAGATGCTGTTGTAAGTTATGTGGATATACAGTAAGGAGTAATAAATGAGTCAGTATGCAGGAAATGATGTAACAAACGTAACTGGAAACATTGATGGTAGATATATGTATGCACTACGTAGAACTGATCAAGGCGAATTATTTTTTACAAAAATAGATCAAATGGATAGTAATGCAAGTATACAAATTAACAAACCAGGAGATCCAGAACAAAATTATAATGACTTTGAACAAGGTGTAGACTTCTACGAAGGTAGAGATCAAAATCACGAAATTGTTTATCCAAACTTAAACTACGAACAGTTGCGTTGGGACAATAGACATATTAATTATTATATTAATAGCGAAGGTGAATTTGTACTTAAATTTAACGAACATCATACATATGCATCAGATGTAAGTAGTGACGGTCTTACAGCATATGATAGTAACTTTTATGAAGTTACTGTTGCAAGTGCTACTAACCAATACGGTGCTGGAAACAAATATCATTTTAATGGTATTGTAAGTCCTACACTTAACTTATACGAAGGACAAACATATATATTTGGACAAAGTTCATCAACAAATAATACACATCCATTGAGATTATCTATAACGCCAAATGGTACACATGCTGGCGGAGTGGAATATACTACAGGAGTTACAATATTAGGCGTACCAGGAGTACAGGGTAGTTATGTTAAGTTTAAGGTGCCAGTAAATGCACCAACTTTATATTACTACTGTGTTAATCATCCGGGTATGGGCGGACAAATAAATACACTTACATAATTGGTGAACAGGAAAGAAAATGGCAGAATTTAGAATTGATAGAATTAGATTTAACTGGAAAGGTTCGTGGGTAACAGGAACCGCATACAGAAAAGATGATGTTATAAGTTATGGTGGTAAAGTATTTGTTGCTTTATCAGGACATACTGCAAGTGCAGACTTTAACACAGATTTAGACTTTCTTGTAGCAGGAGAATCTACTCCTAAATGGGAGCAAATGGGAGACGGCCGTCAATGGAAGGGCGACTGGCAACCAGAAGCATTTTACAAAGTAAATGATGTTGTCAAATATAGAGGAATACTTTACAACTGTATTGATAGTCATACTAGTGCATCAACTCTTAGTTCAGGACTAGAAGCAAATGATGCACAATGGTCACCGTTTGCTAAAGGTGTTAACTATCTTGCACTTTGGACGGCTACTACTGTTTATAAGAAAAATGATTTAGTAAAATACAGCGGAAGATTATATATTTGTGTAACTGATCACACAAGCAATAGTGTAGAACAAGGGCTAGAAGCAGATCAATCAAAATGGGCAATATATAATAGAAGTGATAACTGGCAAGGTGCATGGTTAGAAAATACTAGATATAAAATGGATGATGTTGTAAGATACGGAGGAAACGTATATCGTTGTATAGTTGGTCATACTAGCAACAGTGATATTAGAGAAGGTATTGGAACTGATTTAGGCTTAGATTCATCTGCGGCTAAATGGGAATTGGTAGTTGAAGGAATTGAATATAAAGGCGATTGGTCTGGAACACAATGGTATAAAACAAACGACATTGTAATATACGGACCAAATTTATATAAAGCAAAACGCGGAATGAGTGGTACAGATACGTTTGATGATACCAACGACTGGGACATTTGGCTACCAGGTTTAGGTTTTGAAGAAGTATGGGACGCTAATGAAGTTTATCAACCAGGAGATATAGTACAGTATGGTGGATATACATATACTGCATTAGAAATTAATATTGGATCTAATCCAAGTGCATTTGGGTTAGAGCAAGACGGAGTTGGCGCTGACTGGGAAGTTCTAGTACGTGGATACACTATGAAGGGCGAATGGGATATTTCAAATCCATACGCACCAGGAAGTGTTGTACGCAAAGGCGGATACTTATATGAAGCACTAGTAAATATTCTTCCAGTAGAATTAGTTGAGCCAGGTGATCCTGATAGTGATACATCAGCATCGTGGAAATTATTAGTAACTGGAATTGCTTGGAAAGCCGAATGGAAAGAGTCAGCAACTATTGCAGGCGATAGTAGTTTCTTTGAATACTACCCAGGCGAAGTTGTAATGGACGAAAGTGAAACATATATTTGTAAAAAACAACATTATAGTAACATATACGAATCAAGACCAAGAATTGATACAGACACTCTAACTGGTAACGATTATTACTGGACAAAATATGCAGGTAATAACGAAACTAGTGCAACCAATAACGTACTACGTTATCGAGGAGATATTAGAACTTATTCTACTAAAGACGACGGTAGTACAGCAGGTACTTCAAGACTTGCTATAGGTACAGCAGGACAAATGATTAAAGTTGACGAAGATAGTACATTAAAATATGATAATTTATTTGAAATTAATAAAGTTTGGTATGTGAGTACAGCAGGTACAGATTTACCTACATCAGGTAAAAACCCAGCAACTCCGTTTAAAACTATAAAATACGCTTGTCAATATTTGCAAGGAAATTTAGGACAAAGAACTCCGGCAACAATTTTTGTTGGTACAGGAATGTATAAAGAATTAACTCCAATAGTTATTCCAAAAGATGTTGCTGTTGTTGGAGACGAATTGCGTTCAACAGTTATTATGCCAGCAGATGGATATGAATTAGATAATATGTTTTACATGCATAACGGTAGTGGCTTAAGAAATTGTACATTACAAGGGTTATCAGGAACATTAGGCTCACCAAATGATAACTTAACTAGAAGACCAACTGCAGGTGCTTATGTTTCGTTAGATCCAGCAACTGGAACTGGAGATACGTATGCACATATTTCAACTAAATCACCATACGTACAAAACGTAACAACATTTGGAACAGGTTGTATTGGAATGAAAGTTGACGGCGATCTACACAATAGTGGTAACAAATCAATTGTTGCAAACGACTTTACACAGATTCTAAGTGACGGTATTGGATACTGGGCAAACGGCGATGGTAAATCAGAACTTGTGTCAGTGTTTACATATTATTGTCATATTGGTTATCTAGCAACAGACGGTGGTAAAGTTCGTGCATTGAATGGTAACAATTCATACGGTGACTTTGGTTCAGTTGCAGAAGGATATGATATTGAAGAAGTTCCGATTACAGGAACAGTTAACAACAGAAGTAAAGAAGCACAAGTTTATCAAACTTATACAGATAATAACGAAGTACACGGTGTTGCTTATACACATGCAGGTGAAGGTTATACTAATGCAACAATGACAATTTCAGGAAACGGTCAAAATGCAATAGCATCATTTAATGAATTTAGAAACGGCGGCGTTCGTCAAGTATTTGTAACAGAAGAAGATTCAAACTTTATTGGCGGTAGTAACTATACATTTAAAGCCAACAGAGCACAGGTTGGTACAGCAACACAATTAACACTTAGTGGTGCTGATGATGCAACAGATCCTGCAGATTATATTGGACAAAGATTGTTTATATATGGCGGCAAGGGTACAGGACAGTATGGAAAAATTAGTGGATTTAACACAATAAGTAAAATTGCTACAGTAGAAAAAGAAGTAAATGGTGAACCAGGATGGGAACATGTTACTGGTGAACCAATTCATACTGCACTAAATGATACAAGTCGTTATTATATTGAACCAAGAGCAGAAGTAGCAGAACCTACTTATTCAGTTCAAACTAATAATATGGGCGGAACATCTCCTGCATGGCAAGATATTAAAAACGGCATTTATAACAATCAAGATATTTACGTAGCATCTTACCCAGATGGTGTTTCAGTAAGCACAGACGGAAACGGATGGACGCATACTTCTAGAGCATCAAAGGGCGGACTAGTTGGTATAGGTAATGGAAAGATTGCACTTGTTAATACAACTGGTGCTAATAATTCAGGATCATATAGTAGCGATGGCGGTGTATCATGGTCAGACACTACCGTAGGACTAGGAGCAGACGACACACCAACAGGAGTATCAGGACAATCAACCGGTGATGTTATGCTTATGACATTTACTCAAGCCACAGCAACTACTGGAATAATGAGATCAGGTAATGGTGGTACAACTTGGACTTCACAAACTTTACCAACTGCTGACTTTTATCAAGATGTTGCGTATGGAATTGATAAATGGGTGGTGGTTGCAGGTACTGCGGCTAATCCAAGTACTAATGGAGCATACTCAACTGACGGTAGTACTTGGACAGCGTTTACACTTCCAGCATCAAGTGCTTGGTCAAAAGTTATATGGGGTCGAGATAGATTTGTAGCAACTACAGCAAAAACTGATAGTAGTACAGCAGAAACAGCAGTAAGTTATGACGGAATAACTTGGTATGCAGGTAGTATGGAAGCAGGTGAATGGACAGGTATAGGATACGCACAAGGAACTTTCTGTGCAGTAAAAAGTGACACTGGATCTTTATCAGATGTAGTTGCATTTAGCAGAGACGGGTATCATTGGAGAACCAAATTACTTCCAGCCGCACTTGAAATTAGAGCAGGGGTTGCAGGATCAAGTAGTAGCAGTAGTTGGTTTGTAGCATCTTCAGGAGAATCAAATACTGATAAAATTACATATGGTACACAGGCATTATGTAGACCAATTGTAGGAAGTGGTCGAATTGGAACATTTATTTTACACGAACCAGGTGCTGGATATTCAAGCAATCCAACTGTAACTGTACATGATAATAAAAATACATTAAGTGTAACAACTGTGGCAGAAGTTGCTAACGGAGTTTTACCGCAACCTACTATGACTAATAAAGGTACCGGTTACTTTAGATCACAAGCATCAGTTACCTCTGGAGATGGTTATGCAGAAATTGTACAAATTGCAGACGAACTAATTGTAGAAAATGTAAGTAGACTTCCAGGACCTGGCGATAATATTAGTATTAATGGTATTGATGGCGTAACATACTTTGTTGTTAAGATTAAATCACAAACTGGTATACTTGGTAATTACAATCTAACATTACAGATTAGTCCAAACTTAGGACGTCAAGAAGCACCAGTGCATGGAGAAAATATAATTATTCGACAGCAGTACAGTCAAATTAGATTAACAGGACATGACTTCTTGGATATTGGTACAGGTAACTTTTCAAGCACAGCATATCCTGGATTATATGTATTTGGATACAATCCAGATGCAAACGCAGAACCAAAACAGTTTAACGAAGTGTTACAATTTGACGGAGGGCGTGTGTTCTACACAAGTACTGACCAAGATGGTAACTTTAGAGTTGGCGAACTGTTTGAAGTTGAACAGTCAACAGGTACAATTAGTATTAATGCTAGTTTCTTTGAACTTGACGGTCTTGAAGAACTTAGACTTGGTGGTGTTGTACTTGGAGGTACAGGGGCTGTTGTTAGAGAATTTAGTACAGATGTAACATTTGCCGCTAATTCAAACAATATTGTACCAACACAAAAAGCAATCGGCAAATATGTAACAGCAAGAGTATCATCGGGTGGTTCAGATCTTAAAGTTAACAGATTAAATGCTGGTGATATTAGTTTTGAAGGTGACAAAATCTTTAAACCTTTAGGCGGAACAATAGTGTTCAATGCACCCGTAAGTATACAGGGTGGAGCAGGAACAGTTGGAGGCGATTTGGCGGCACAAACATACTTTATGGGTGGCGGTGCTGAAGCAACAGGAGGCTTTCCAGGAATAGGCGATGATAATTAATAAAGATAAATATACAGTATACGGTGGAGTAACCAATGGCAGAATTTAAACTAGGTAGAATCAGATTTATTTGGAAAGACGAATGGTCTGAAGCAACCACTTACTACAAAGATGATGTAGTAAGATATGGCGGAAAAACTTTTATGTGTGTAGTTGGACACATATCACAGACTGACTTTATGTTAGATCTAAACAACGCAACGCCAAAATGGCAAGTGTTTGCAGACGGTCAAACTTGGAGAGGTGATTGGACTCAACAAACAGTTTATAAAATTAATGATATCGTAAAATACGGCGGCCAACTGTATATTTGTAACACCGGACATATTTCAGACGACAATGCCATTGGAGGTCTTGAAAGTAATTTAGGTGACGACAGTACTACAGCATATTGGGATTTATACGGCGAAGGATTTGACTATAAAGCAGACTGGGCAATTAATACACGTTATAAAGTTAATGATATTGTTAAGTACGGTTCACGTGTATATATTTGTACAGGATATCATGTTAGTGCGCCAAACACAACATCGGGATTAGAATTAAATCAATCAAAATGGGATATTATTAGTGATGGGTTTGATTGGAAAACGGATTGGGCTGTTGGCATACGTTATAGAGTTGGTGACTTAGTTAAGTATGGTGGACAGGTTTATTCTTGTAATACAGGACATACTGCGGCGGCAACTATAACAATAGGTTTAGAAGCAGATCAAGCAAAATGGGATTACTTCCATAAAGGTATTGAATACCTAGGTGAATGGGCAAGTGGATATAGATATAAAATTAATGACGTTGTAAAAGACTCAGGCGGACTTTGGATTTGTACATCATATCATACATCAAGTGTTGCATTAGACTTAAAGACAGATGAAGCAAACTGGGCACAATTTGTTCCAGGATTAGAATTTGAAGATAGTTGGGGACCATACTCACCATATCAACCAGGTGATATTGTTACTTACGGTGGTTACACTTATGTTTCAAAAACAAATAACTCTGAGAAGAAGCCTAGTGAAGCACCGACAGACTGGGATGTATTTGCAACAGGATTTAATCTTAAAGGCGATTACGGTGATGACTCAGCAAGTCAAGATTACCTAACAGGTGATGTTGTAAGAGTTGGCGGATATACTTACCTTGCTATTACAAATTCAAATGGTGTGCGTCCACCAAATGCAACATACTGGGAAAAATTAAATGAAGGTGCTCAATGGAAAAATACTTGGACCACAGCAACATATTACGATTTAGGTGACACTGTTCAACAAGGTGTTAACAGTTATATTGCAGTACAATCACATACTTCAAGTAACGGAGTTAATGATCCAGCAACTGATTCAGCAGGAGCATTTTGGAACTTCTTTAGTGGTGGTACTGAAGCAGGCAACTTAACAACTGTTGGAGACATTGTTTACTACGGTGGATCAGGACCAGCA
>Ga0209535_1000841_pt1 | contig 21339 bp, 27 predicted proteins | sample LinPmetageLP28_FD_184041 | JGI IMG/M metagenome (GOLD analysis project Ga0209535, IMG submission 184041) | Marine viral communities from the Pacific Ocean - LP-28 (SPAdes) (version 2) | ecosystem: Environmental > Aquatic > Marine > Oceanic | place: Pacific Ocean | collected 2009-08-22
AAAAATAAAACAAAACAAACTAAAAATATAAATCGTAGAAACTCTATTCAGAATAAAACTACTGGTCAAATAAAAACTAATCAAGGCACAGGTACTAAGGTAGGTGTTACTCAAGCTCAAGATAAAGTAACAGGTCAAATAAAAACTATTAAAAAATCTAGACAAAATGTTATAGATAAAAAAGTTCAAAATGCTAAAGCATTAGCAGGTGGTAAAAATATAATTAAGACTGGTGCAGTAGCATCAGCAGTTATTGCTACAAATAAAGCAGTTGATAATAGAGCTATAGCTAAACCTATTCCTAAACGTAGACCTAAAGATTTAAAAACAAATACACAAAAGAAAAAGAAAGTTGTTACAGATAAAAAACAATACATGGTTGAAGGTAGTGGTTTACCTTACAGTGATAAGAAACCTAAAAAATTATCTAATGTAGAATTTAAATCAGAAGTTATTAAAAAAAGTGTTGGTGGTAAATTATCATCACCTAGCCACAATAGATTATACTAAGGAGTTAAGCAATGGCATCGACAGCAATAATGGGATTAATGAAAGCTTTAGGACAAAAACTTCCTAAGACTGTAACTAAAACTAAACCTATTATAAAAAAAGACAAAAATAAATCTAATGAAATAACTAAAAAACAATTTATAAAAATTAGAAAAACTAAAAAAGATTTAGGAAGTCAAGTTTCAACAGCAGATAAAGGTAAGTATAATATTTTAAATAGAAAGTTAGATGATGCTTTAAAAGATAAAGATAAATCTTCTGCATTAGAAACTATTTCTAAAATGGAAAGTTTTATAAGTAAAACTAAAACATCTAAGTTTGGTTCTTTAGCTGAAGCTAAGATAGCTGCTCAAGAAAGAGGAGCTAAAACTTTTAGATATGAAGGTAAGGTTTATAAAACTCCTGTAAAAGATTCTAAAAGAGTGAGACAAAATTTAAGTGATGATTCTAAATCACCTAAAGAAAGACAAAAAGAAAAAAAATATTTAATAGATAAAACATTAAATAGCTTGCCGGGTGGAAAGAATAGATTTAAAGTTGATCCTAAAAATAAAAATAAACTTATAGATAAACAAACAGGTAAAACTGTAGGCATAACTGAAATGTCTCAAATGTTTAAAACTGGAAAAACTCCTACTCCTATGAGAAAACAAACATTAACTAAAAGAGGAGAAGAACTTTTAGATGAAGGTAACTTTAAAAAGATTTTAAATAATCCTAAAAAATATATGTATGAAGGTACAAACTCTCCTTTAACTCCTAAACAACAACCACCAAAAACAAAAGCAGATAGAGAAGTAGCTAAAGAAAAATTTGAAGAATTGTCTGAGGATCAAAAAGTAGATTTTATTAGAAATATAATTGAACCTGAATTAACATCAAAACAAATTTCAGATGTCTTAGGAACTACAAGTAGATCACAAGCTGTTAAACTACCTAAATCTACTATTAGAAAAATAGATAAGTCTAAGTCAATTCCTAAAGGAGAACTTATTAAAAGATTAATAGATGTAGCTGAAAGAAAACTAAAAGATAAAGCTTTATCAAATGCAGCTAAAGATAAGTTAAATGCTCAAATTAAAAAATTAGCTTTACGATTTAATAAAGGTAAAAATATAATAGACGATGTAACTGAAGGAGCTACTTCTAAATCTATAGAAGATGAGATTACAAGTGTGGGTGGTTTTCAAATTAAACAATTTAAAAAAGGTGGTAAGTTATCATCTAAAAAGAAAAAAATTATTAAACCAAAAACAATTAAGGTAGCTAAAAAGAAATCTGCTCCTCGTGGTGTAGGTGTTGCTAAACGTGGTTATGGTAAAGCTATGGGGAGAGCATAACATGAGTCAAAAACAAGTAAAGAAATTATATCCTAAGTTATATGGTAAGATACGACAAGATATGGTAAATCAAATTTATAATAAAGGTGCTGAGACTAAAGGTATTAAAGGTGCAGAAAATATACCTTCTAATTTATTAACAGGCATGTATGATGAAATACATAAAAACATGAAAAAAACTGGAGACATTAAAAAGAAATATGGAGGTTCTATGAAAAAAATGAATACAGGTAGTAAAGTAGGTACAACCAAAAAGTCTTATGGTGGTCCTATTAAAAAAATGAGATCTGGTAGTAAGGTTGGTATGACTCAACAACAGATGATGGCTTGTGGGAGGAAAAAATAATGGGTATTGTTACTTTTTTAATGGGGTTACTTAGAAGTACTAAAACTCCTCTTACTGATAAAAATCTTATTAAAAAGTTTTTAAAAGATAATCCGGGAAATAAACCTGATTTATCAAGCATGGATTTACCTGTGGGTCTTCAAAAAGTTATTACTAAAAATATAAATAAAGTTCCTAATAAACAAATAAAAGGAAAACCTAATATAGATCAAATAGCTAAAGATTTTACAAACAAACAATCAGGAGCTAAAAATAGTTTATCTATTTTAAAAGATAAGAAAAAACCTAATGGTACATCTTTAGTTATATCTAAAAATAAAAATGTAGCTAATCCTAATAAAAAAATAGTGATTGATGGTAACCCTATAAATAAAATAAAAAAAGTAGGTGGTTCAGATGTTTCTGTTAAATCAGGAGCTAAAAGTCTTTTAAAGAAAAAAACTCCTACAATGACAAATAAAAATAATAAAACATTTATTAGTAATATAAAAAATATAGCACGTAAGGGATTAAATAATAAAAAGAAATTAGCAGCTATTGCTGCAGGTACTACTGTATTAAGTACATTACCATCTAAGACATTAGGTGATGCAACTCTTAAAAAAAATAAAAATACTATAATTAAAGACCCTAAAATTAAAAAACCTATTATACCTAAAGTAATAAAAAAAGAATTACCTAAACTTAAATCTAATGACTACACAGGTAGATTTATAGATAAGGAAGGTAGAGTTGCCTATGATAGTGCATCAGACTTTTTTGCACATATGTTTGGTACTCCTAAGAAAAGAGCAATGCCTAAAAAATCTGCAAGAATATTCGGTGGTACAGGTGACAAACTAAAAAGAAAAGATGCAGATACTAAAGGTGCTGGTAAAGGTGTAAAGTTTAAGGCATTTAAGTCAGGCACTAAGGATAAGACTATAGGTAAACCTAAATCTTTAAAAAGTGTAATGAATAAAAAAATCAGAGATGCAGAAAAAAAAGATTCTACATTTGGTTTGTTAAAGACTTCAATAGATTATCCTGAATTATTTGATAGAGTTACTACTAAAAGAACAGGTGGTAGTTTATCTTCTGATAAGTATGTGGCTAAACAAATTAGAGGTTGGGGTAAAGCTAGAAAACCTAAAGGATAAAAATGACTAAAGAAAAAAAATGTGATACTTGTGAGTGCTACGAATGTGATTGTGAAGAATGTAATTGTGATTGTCATGAAGAGGAGGTACAAGGAGTACCTATATAAATGATTGAGTTTGTTCTTGTGTTTATGATGGGATTAAGAGTAGTAGACCAGACACAAACTTTTCAAGATATTAATAGATGTTTATATTTTTCAGAGAGATTACACAATCAACCTTCTATACCTCAAAAGGAAGGACCTAACCTACAGATAACTGCATACTGCAAACCTATAAGGAAAAAGTAATGGACCCAGTAACTATATCACTTGCAGTTGGAGTAGCATCTAAAGCATTTAGTGCAATTAAACAAGGCTTTGCTGTAGGCAGAGACTTAGAGCAGATGTCAGGAGACATTAGCAGATGGATGGGAGCAGTTTCAGATGTTGATAATGCAGAGAAACAAGCAAAAAATCCGGGAGTGTTTGGCAAAGTCTTTGGTAGTGGAAGTATTGAAACTACTGCACTACAGGCTTATGCAGCCAAGAAGAAACTTGAGGAACAAAGATACGAACTCAAGATGTTTTTAAATATGACTCATGGACCACAAGCCTATGATGAACTTTTAGAAATGGAAGGTAAGATACGTAAACAAAGACAAGCTACTATTTATAAGCAACAGCAGATACGAAAGCAAATAGGTGAAGGTATAGGATGGTTATTTCTTGTACTTGTAATAGGTGGATTTTTATTATTATTAACAAGTATATTTGTAAGTAAGGCAGAAGCATTTGAAGACACCCAACCTAAAACTTTTATTTTCAGAGAAGAACTAGAATGACACCATGTAGAGGTATATGTAAATTAGTAAATGATGTGTGTGTAGGGTGTTATAGAACTATAGAACAAATAAAAGAAGCTTATAAAGTATTACCTAAAAATTAAAATGATTTGTAAGTAATTACTATGTTTGGTATAATAGGAACTAATATGACATTATATAAAAGAATACCATCTGGAGGAATTGAATATCGTGGCAAGAAATTTGCAGGATTTAATAAACCTAAAAAATCTGATAGACCCGGTAAAAAAGGTATGGTCTTGGCTAAAGAAGGAGATAAGGTTAAGCTTATTCATTTTGGAGATTCGTCTATGGGTCATAACTACTCTCCTACAGCTAGAGCAAATTTTAAAGCTCGTCATGGAAAAAATATTGCTAAAGGAAAAATGTCTGCAGCTTATTGGGCAGATAAAAAATTATGGACTGCAGGAGGTAGCAAAAAGTCTCCTCCAAAAAATCAAAAACATAAAAAATTGGGTAGTGCATAATGTCTATTACAAGAGCAAGCATAAGATTTCAAGTTACCAAACCAAACAAAAAAATAAAAAAAATCAACTTGAACTCTTTGAAGAAAAAAAAGCAACTGAAAATTGGTATAGGTGGCTCTATAAAAACAAATAAAAGAGGTAGAGCATAATGAGTACATCAGGTACATATACATTTTCTATGGACATAGATGAAGTAATTCAAGAAGCTTCTGAAATGATTGGTGGAGAACAGACATTAGGACATGAACCTAAGTCAGCAAGACGTTCTATTAATTTATTATTACAAGATTGGCAGAATAGAGGAGTAATGCTTTGGACAGCAGAAACTTCTGTATTTAATGTATCAGTTAGCACTACAACTTATGACTTAGCTAGTTCTAGTATAGATATTTTAGAAGCAGTTGTCAATAGAGATGATACAGATATACAACTAGAACGTATATCAATGCAAGAATATTTAAAAATACCTTCTAAAGGACAGACAGGTAGACCAACTCAATTTGCTGTTAGAAATGGTAGGGATAATCCTACTGTATATCTATGGCCCGTTCCTGAAAACTCTACAGACAAAGTTAAAGTTGAATTAATTAGATACATACAAGATGTAAATAAATCAGCAGTACAAACAGCAGACATATCTAGAAAATTTTTACCTTGTCTTACAGCAGGTCTAGCTTATCATATGGGATTAAAAAGACCCGGAGTAGACTTAGCACGTATTAATTTAATTAAAGCAGAGTATGAAGAACGATTAGGTAGAGCTTTAGATGAGGATAGAGAAAGAGTTAGTTTATATTTAAGACCTAAGTTAAATATTTATTAATGGTAAACAGAAATAAAATCCATGGTATATGTGATGTATGTGGATTTAAATATCGTTTAAGTGATTTAATGAAAAATAGTTTTGGATTAATGGTATGTCCAACTGATAACGATGGAAGATATGATCTGAAGAATCATCCTCAAAATAAAACTAAAGGTGGGGTTGATAGTGAAAATGTTAAGTTTCATAGACGATCACCAATGCCACCAACAAATGTGACTGTTACAGATTGGTTACCTAATTAATGGCAAGAGCAAAAAATTTAATAGTTGAATGTGACGTTTGTGGGTTTGAATATAAACGACCTTCTATGAAATTAAATAGCTATGGAATGTTAGTTTGCCCTGAAGACTATGAAGGACAGTATGATTTAAAAAATCATCCTCAAAATAGATCACCTGTTTTACGTGAAACAAATTTTATTAGAGATGTAAGACCTGAAAATAATAATGACAGAAATGTATTATGGGAAAATGCTTCTACTAATTGGGAAGACACTAATAATTATTGGAATACAATATGACAACTTTTACTGGTAAGACCATTGCTAATACCTATAAAGATTTATTACAAATAAGTAATAATAATGCAGGTATAGATACGACTCTAAGAAATATTTCTGATGGGGAAGGAACTTCTTCACCTTTACAATTATCAAATGATACCATTAATTTAACAGGTACAATAAAACTTCAAGGTACAACTCTTACAGCTAATGTATCAGCTTTAAATAATATGGCTGACATTACAGGAGCTACAGGTTTAATAGCTGTTAATAGTGGAACAGCTTATGGTAGAACAATAGAAGTTAACTCTCCTATGAGTGTAACTAATGCTAATGGTACAGCAGGTAATCCAAAATTAGGATTAGCTGTAACAGGTTTTGCAGCAGGTACATATGGACCTTTAGGTAGGTTTGTAGTGGATACTTATGGTAGAGTTATGGGTGTTAGTGTAGCTACTACAGTATCAGCTAACTCTTTTATTGGTGGTGTATTTGATGGTTCTTCTTTAACAATAGAAAATAATACTACAATAGGTAATGATTTAATTGTAAAAGGTACTACTAACATGAAAGCTGTTAGTGCTACTAATATTACTTTTAATAATGGAACAGCTACAACAAAAATAACATCACCTATTGTTACTGCTACTACAATTAATACAACTAATTTAAATGTTGCAGTGGCTAGTATAACTGATTTAACTGCTGCTAATTTAACATTTACTGCTGCATCTATAGCTGAATTAAATGCAACTAACTTTTTTGCTGTAAGTGCTAATGCAACTAGATTATTTAAAAATGGAGCAGACGTAGCTACAAGTGCTACTGTTGCTGCTTTATCAACCACTATGGCTACTAGTATAGGAAACAGAACATCAGCTATTACAGCTTTATCAGCTACTATGGCTACAAGTATTGCTAATAGAACAACTGCTATAGCAACTAACGTAGCTGCCATAACATCTATTAATACATTTGTAACAAACTTATCAGCCACTATGGCAACCTCAATAGCTAATCGTACAGCAGCTATTACAAGTATTAATACAGTTGTAACAAACTTATCAGCTACCATGGCTACAAGCATAGCTAATCGTACAGCAGCTATAACTTCTATAAATGCTATCATAGGTGATGGAGGTAACTATGCTACATCAGCAGAGCTTCATGCAGTATCTGTATTAACTAAAACAAATTTAAATGCCATAACATCTATAAATACAGTAGTGGGTAATCTATCAGCTACTATGGCAACTTCAATAGCTAATAGAACAACTGCTATAGCAACAAATACTGCAGCTATAACATCTATTAATACATTTGTAACAAACTTATCAGCTACTATGGCAACTAGTATTGCTAATAGAACTGCAGCTATAACTTCTATAAATACAGTAGTAGGTAATCTATCAGCTACTATGGCAACTAGTATTGCTAATAGAACTTCAGCTATAACTAGTATTAACACAGTAGTAACAAACTTATCAGCTACTATGGCTACTAGTATCAACAACAGAACAACTGCTATAGCATCTAATGTGGCTGCTATTACAGCTTTATCAGCTACAATGGCTACAAGTATTAATAATGCTAATGGATCAGCAGTAAGTTTTGCTATTGCATTAGGATAAAAAATACTATATAATAATTATATAATTCAAAGGGTAAGAAATGGCAAATGCATTTAAAGTTTCAGTGGTTGCAGGAGTAGGTACATCACCTACAGCAGCTTATGTTTGTCCTGCAAGTAGAGAAACTACTATCATAGGTTTAAGTTTAGCAAATATATCAACATCACAAATAACTGTTGATGCAGTATTAAGTATAGGTGATGCAGGAAATGCTGTAGCAAGATTAATTAAAGCTGCTCCTATACCTGTTGGTTCAAGTTTAATAGTTGTTGGAGGAGATCAAAAATTAGTTTTAAATGCTGCAGATCATATAATGATTACATCAAGTATAGCTAGTTCAGTAGATGTGGTTACGAGTTATTTGGAGATTGCTTAATGCCTTTTTTAGGTAACCAACCTGCTGCTCAATTTACAACTATACCTACTGTTCAAAGATTTAATGGTGGTAGTGCAGCTAAAGAATTTACATTAGCTAGGCATGTAGCTAGTTCTCAATCTATTATGGTTTCAGTAGATGGTGTTATCCAAGACACTTCAGCCTATAGTGTTCCTGATGGAGTTACTCTTACATTCAGTGATACTCCGAGTACTGGTACTGGTAATATATTTGTAAACTATTTAGGTTTAGTTTTAGGTACAGTTGCTCCTGCAGAAGGTTCTATAACAACAAACCTACTTGCTAACGATGCAGTAACATCTTCTAAAATAGATAGCACATCTACAGGAATGTCTTTAGCTGACTTAACTGTAGGAGGAACACTCGGTGTTACTGGTATTGGAACATTTACTGATGATATAATTATAGGTAATGGTAAGACTATAGGTTCTGCTTCAAAAGTTGATGCAATAACAATAGCAAGCAGTGGTTTAACACAATTAAGAAGCACAGGTATAGGTGCAGGAAGTCCAGTTCTTCAAGTTATAGATGATGGAACAACTATATTAAATGTAAGAGCAGAAGATGGTAATATAAGTTTTCCAGTAGCAGGAGCAGGAATTTATCTTGGTGTTACTTCTGGTACTGATTCAAATTTATTACACGATTATGAGCAAGGAAGTTGGACTGCAACTTTAGCAGGAAGTACATCAAACCCATCTACAGCAGTTACAGTAGCAGGAACATATACAAAAATAGGCAATATGTGTTATGCACAATTTCAATTTAGTAATGTAAATAGCACAGGTGCTGCAGGAGGAGCAAGAGTTACTGGATTACCTTTTACAGCTAGTGGTTCTCAAGCAACTGGAAACGTAATGACTTATGTTCGTTTTACATTAGGTACTGGTTCTACAAATATATCTCCATATGTTGAAGGAACACAAATAGCTTTTTATCAATCAACTTCTAATGGTGGTTGGAGTGAGATAGCACATAATGCTGGAACTGGTGCTTATTTATCAGCATCTGTATTTTACAAAACTAATACTTAGGAGTTAAAAATGGCAATAACAAAATCAACAGAAATAGCAAAAGTAGAGGTAGTCCAAAAATGGGTTATACAAGTTGCCACAGATATAGTCATTAAAGAAGATAATGTAGAGATATCAAGGTCAAGACATAGAACTAGTATAGTTCCTTTTTCTTCTTTAGTTGATGCAGATGGAGTATGGACACATACAGCTACAGATATAAGTAATGAAGAAGCAAGTGTACAAGCAGTAGCAAATTCTATATGGACTGATGCAGTTAAAAATAATTATAAAGTATGGGCAGAAGCACAAGGGATTATATAGATGGCATTTACTAAAGTATTAACTGGTGGTATAGCTGACGATGCAGTAACAACAGCAAAAGTTAATCCTAGTCAAACTGATATAACAGCAGTTGGTACTTTAACTGGAGTTCTTACAGCCAATGGAGGTGCAGTATTCAACGAAGCTAGTGCTGATGTGGATTTTCGTGTTGAATCAAATAACAATGCCTTTATGTTAGTGGTTGATGCTAGTACAGATAATGTTCTTATTGGAACAGGAACTGTTAGAAATGGTGGTTTATTATCTATAGATTTTAACTCTGCTGCTGATGGTGGGGTAGGAATAAATGATACTGCAAGTGGAAATGGTGCAGTTTTTATTGGATTTTTAACTGGTGGTACATTTAGAGGTTCTATTACAAATAATAATAATGGTGCAGTTGCATACAATACAACATCTGATTACAGGTTAAAAGAAAATGTATCCTATAGTTTTGATGCAACTACAAGATTAAAACAATTAAAACCTGCTAGATTTAACTGGATTGCAGATTCAGATAACACAGCTATAGATGGTTTTTTAGCACACGAAGTTTCTAGTATTGTTCCAGAAGCAATTACTGGAGATAAGGATGAAACAAAAACCACAGAAAATGTAGTCTTAGATGTACATGAAAATATAATTGGCTCTGACGTAACTGAAGTTGATTGGTTAAAGGGTAAAGTTGAGGGTGTTTATGATTCAAACTCAACTTGGAAATCAACAATAACTCAAAAACATTATCAACAAATAGACCAATCCAAGCTAGTACCTCTACTAGTAAAAACCATACAAGAATTAGAAGCTAGAATTACAGCATTGGAAAATAAATAATGGCATATATAGGTACATCACCTAGCAATGGAGTACGTAGAGTTCTTACGTATACTGCTACAGCTAACCAAACAACTTTTACTGGTACTAGTAGTGAAGGTATTACTCTTACTTATTTTGATGGTAACTATGTAGACGTATATCAGAATGGAGTATTATTAGGAACTGCTGACTATACTGCAACAAGTGGTACATCTATTGTATTAGTTCAAGGTGCATCAGTAAATGATATTATTGTTATTATTGTATATGATGTATTTAGTGTAGCAGATACAGTTAGTCAATCAGGAGGTGGTACGTTTGAAGGTAATGTTACTATGGCTGGTACTCTTGGAGTCACAGGTGAAACTACTTTAGCTAATAATTTAAACATGGGTGATGCAGATATAATTAAACTTGGTGCTAGTGCAGATTTGCAAATCCAACATGATGGTACAAATAGTTACATACAAGATATTGGTACTGGGAATCTTCTTATTGAAGGAAGTCAAATAACTATTAGAAACAGTAATGGTACAGAAGCATTAGCTAGTTTTACTCCAGATGGTGCAGTTACACTTTATCACGATAATGCTGCTAAATTGGCTACCAGTTCTACAGGTGTTACTGTTACTGGAACTGCAACACAAGCAACAAATGGCTCTGCTTCAGCACCAAATTATGCAATCACAAGTGGGTCTGTTGGTGTTAATGGTATGTATGTAGACTCAGCTAACGAACTTAAATTTGCAAGTGGTGGTGCTGAAAGATTAAAATTAAGTAGTGCAGGAATTGATGTAACAGGAACTACTACAACTGACAATCTAACAGTAGAAGGTTCAGGAGTTAACTTTACAGTAAATCAAACTGCAAATAATCTTACTGCATCATTTATAGGTGCAGGACTTGGAACAATGGAACTACAAGGCACATCAAGTGGTGGTTTTATTGATATTAAACAAGGTGACAACGACTATGATGTAAGAATTGGTGGCAATAATAGTGGTGGTTATATAGCTAATGGAAGTGCAGCTTTTTCTATTTCAGGTACAAGTGGTTTTAGTTTAAATGTAAGTGGAGCAGTATCTAAATCTTCAGGTTCATTTAAAATAAATCATCCTTTAGAGTCTAAAAAAGATACTCATCATTTATTTCATTCATTTATTGAAGGTCCACAATGTGATAATTTATACAGAGGTAAAGTTGCATTATCTAATGGGTCTGCAACAATAAATCTTGATACTAAATCTAATATGACTGAAGGAACATTTGTTGCTCTTAATAGAGATGTACAATGTTTTACTACAAATGAAACAGGATGGACTGCAATCAAAGGTTCTGTAAGTGGAAACGTGTTAACAATAACTGCACAAGATAATACTTGCACAGATACAATTAGTTGGTTAGTAATAGCTGAAAGACAAGATGATGAAATTAAGGCATCAAGTTTAACAGATGATGATGGTAATTTAGTTGTTGAAAAACTTAAATCAGAAGCACCTGATGCAAATCAAAATTATGGAAATGTAGAATGACTAAAGCAGCAGAGTTAGCAAAATGGGGTGAAGTCTCCACCAATGGTCAGGTGTCAGGCAGACGTAATGCTTTAATAAATGGACAGATGCAGTGTTGGCAAAGAGGAACTGCATTTGCAAGTATAGCTAATGGTTTAACTTATACTGCTGATAGATGGGTTGCTTTTGTGGCAGCAGGTGCAGCACAAGCTCAAGTTAATCAAGATGCAAGTGTACCAGAAGGATTTAGATATTCTTTAGAGTTTGGAAGAGCAAATGGAGAAACAGATAATGTTTTTCAATATGTATGTCAATTATTAGAAACACAAGACAGCTTACAATTTGCTAATAAAACAGTAACTTTTTCATTTTATGCAAAGGCAGGAGCTAATTTCTCAGCAGCAAGTAGCAATATAAATGTTAAGGTTTCAACAGGAACAGGTACTGATGAAAGTTCTGCTACCTTTAGTGGTGGTCCTGCTACAGGTTTTACTGGAAATGCAGTTGTAGTTAATGCAACACAAGCTATTACTACAAGTTGGACTAGATATACATTTACAGGAACTGTTGCATCTACAGCTAAACAAATTGCAGTTGCTATTGGATATGACCCTGTAGGAACAGCAGGAGCAGACGATAATTTTTATATGACAGGATGTCAATTAGAAGTAGGCTCACAAGCCACACCATTTGAGCATAGGTCATTTGGGGAAGAACTAGCTTTGTGTCAGAGGTATTATTATCAATTTCAAGCAGCAACAAGTTTTATGAAAATAGGTCATGGCAGAGCATACAGCACTTCTAATACAACTTGTACTTATACTGTACCTGTTCCCATGAGAGCTAGTCCAACAGGAGGTGTGTCTGCTGCTTCTGATGTTGGTGTGGCAGGATTAAGTAGTGGTGGCACTACAGGGTTTACAACAAATAGTGAAAGAATGGATGACCTTGTACGTTTTGCAGCAGCTGTTACAAGAAGTGGTGCAGATATGTCATCAGGGACAATTTATCAAATTGAAGCAGATAATAATACAAATATGAAATTAACATTAGATGCAGAATTATAGAGGATAATATGAAAGTAACAAATGCTAAATATTGGAAATATCCGTTAACTGGAAAAGTTACACATATTTTTTGCACTATTGAAGGAAGAGAGTTTCAACAACAAGTGCCAATAGATGAAGCAAATACAGATTATAAAAATATTAAAGAACAAGTAGATGCAGGTACACTTACAATAGAGGAAGCTGATTAGTGCAAATGAAAATACAACCTGAATTAAAAGTACAAATGGAATTAGAAGCACATGAAAAAGAATGTGCTATTAGATATGAAATGGTTAATGATAAATTAAGTGGATTAGATAAAAGATTGTGGAGAATGGAAGCTATGTCTATGGTTGGTACGTTAGGTATAATAGCTTTAGTTGTAACACTAGTTGTAAAATAAAATAGGAAAAGAAAATGGCATCAACATATACATCAAGAATTAGATTAGAAAAACAAGCAGATGGTGAAAATCCTAACTCATGGGGTTTAATACTAAATCAAAATGTTATTGATTTAATAGATGAATCAATAGCAGGATATGAAACTGTATCTGTTTCTAGTGTTGCAGTAAGTTTAACTAACAATAGTGGAGCTACAGACCAATCAAGAAACTTTGGTTTGAAAGTTATGGGAACATTAACTGCTAACGTAACTATAGGCATACCTGCTCAAGAGAAAATTTACTTTATACATAATGGAACTTCAGGTGATTATGATGTATTTATTAAACCTACTGGAGGTACTGCTGTTACTGCAGCTCAACAAGGATTTAGTTCTGTTGTAGCCACTAATGGAACTCTAGTAAATAGATTAGATACAGGATCAGCAAATTCTTTAACAGTAATTGCTAATGCTTCTATAGGTGGTACACTTACTGTTAATGGAGAGACTACTCTTAAAACTCATCTTAATATGGCTGATAATGATAAAATTAAATTAGGTGATTCAGGAGATTTAGAAATATATCATGATGCTTCTAACTCATATATAGCTGATACTGGAACTGGAGAGTTAAGAATTAAAACTAATAATCTTAATGTTCAAAATGCAGCAGGAAATGAATCATTAATAGGAGCTACTGAAGATGCAGGAGTCTCATTATATTTTAATAATGCTTCAAAGTTAGTAACTAATAACACAGGTGTTACAGTAACTGGAATTGTATCAGCAACTTCATTTGCAGGTAATGGTTCAACACTAAGTAATGTAGGTAAGACTTTACAAGTAGTTCAGGCAGGTTATGGTACTTCTTATGCTTTAACAACATCTTATGCAACAACAAATTTAGCATTAGCAATTAGTACTGCTGCTGCTTCTAATAAAGTATTAGTACAATTTAATGTATATACTGATACAAGGTCACAATCTACAGATGGTAAAGCAGTATTTAAATTATATAGAGGAAGTACTGATTTAGGTTATATTGGTTCATATGCTTCTGAAGGAGCTAGAACTCAAGCTATGGTTGCTATGCAATTTTTAGATTCTCCCGGATCAGCAGCTTCACATACATATACTTTATATGCAAAAAAAGAAAATGGTTCAGTTGATTTACATGATAGTGATATGATTGCTGAAGCATCTCAAAGTCGTATAACCTGTACAGAGTTAGTATATTAATGTCATCAACAGATTCAAAACTTCAATCATTAAAATTTTTACCCGGATTTCATAGAGAGTCAACTCAATATGCTGAAGAAGGTAAATGGTTTGATGGTAATAGAGTTAGGTTTAGAGAAGGTAAACCTGAAAACATACGAGGTTATTCAAAACATAATTCAACAGTTTTATCAGGTCAAATTAGAGATGTGTTAACATGGTCAGATAATAATACTAAAAAAATGATAATAGCTGGTTCAAACAAACAAGCTTATGTTGAATTAGGAGATGTTATTTATGATGTAACTCCTATTACTTCTATCGTATCTGTTCAAAATATTTTTACAACAGCTAATGGTTCTATAGAAATTGTTACAAGCATAACTAATCATGGAAGATCAGAAGGTGATAGAATTATTATTGAAGGTTCAGATGCAGTAGGTGGTGTAACTTTACCTAGACTATTACCTTATACTATTACAAGTGTTACTAATATAAATAAATTTACATTTAATGGTCCTACTACAGCAACAGGAACAGCTACAGGTGGAGGTACTGCTGTATCAGTAGCATATTTATTAGATAATGAATTATCTGATAGTATACAAGGTTTAGGTTATGGTGCTGCTATTTTTAATGCAGGTGCTTCTGTAACAGGAGAAAGAGCATGGAATGTTGCAGCTTCATCTTCAGGAATTACCTTTCAAGGTAGCCAATGGAAGTTTGATAATTGGGGTCAAGATGTACTAGGACTACGTAGAGGTGGTAATATATTTTATTTTGATACTGCTGCTTCTATAACACCTTCAAGAATGTTGCCTATTACTAGTTCAACTAATGCTACTCATGTTACAGCTACGTCTGCTCCTTCAAAGTCTAATTTTTTAGTTGTTTCTCCTAATGATAGACATGCTATTTGTTTTGGTACTAATGAATTTTCAGGAGCAGCTTTTAATCCTCTGTTAGTTAGATGGTCAGACCAAGAAGACTTTACTAATTGGACTCCTTCTATAACAACAACATCAGGTGAGACTGTGTTAACTGATGGTACAGAAATTATAGGAGCAGTTCGTTCTAGAAATAATATAGCTATATGGACTGACAATGCTATGTATACAATGCAATATGTAGGTCCTCCTTTTATATTTAGTTTTACTCAAGTAGGTACTAACTGTGGTTTAATAAGTCCTCATGGAGCTATTGATTATGATGGTATTTCTTATTGGATGAGTGATAATAACTTTTATGCTTTTGATGGAAGAATAAATAATTTACCTTGTACTATACGTAGACATTTGTTTGGTAATTTTAATAATACAAATAAAGATAAAGTTTATGCAGGAATTAATTCTGAGTTTAAAGAAATTATTTGGTTATATCCTAAAGCAGGATCAACTGAACCTAATGCTTATGTTATATATAATGTAGAAGAAAAGACATGGGTATATGGAGATTCTTTTTATAGTACGTTTAATGATCGAACAGTATTTAGTAATACAATTACAACAGGAAATACATCTGATACTGCTACTCCTTATCTTTATGATAATGAACCTACAGGTGTTTATACTGGAGATGGAGTAGCTTTATCTTCCTTTCTTGAATCTTCTAAGTTTGATCTAGACGAAGGAGATGATATAATGTACATGGATAAGATTATTCCTGACTATGCTATTGATTCAGGAAATCAAATAGAAATATTTATTCAAACAAATGCTTATCCTAATGGACCATTAACAACTAAAGGACCTTTTATTATTCAACCTTCTACAGAAAAAATAAATTTTAGAGCTAGAGGTAGACAGGTTTCAGTTATTGTTTCAGGAACTAATGATGGTTCTTGGAGATGGGGTGAGGTTAGACTATCTACTCAAAAAGATGGTAGAAGATAATGGCTAACTATCCACAAGTACCTAGCTTTACTTCTTTTTCTACTTCTGAATTAAATAAAATGTACACTTTAATAAGAGAATGGAGTAATCAATTAAGTTTTGAATTAGAAACAAGAGATGCTTTAGTTGATTTTAAACCAGCAACAAATGTATATGCAGTAGTTACTGTTACAGAAATAGGAAGACCTAGTTCAGGTGATATAGCTTACTCAAAAAGCCAAGGTAAATTTAAAGGTTATGTAGATGGAACAGGATGGGTAAATTTTAACTAATGAATAAACAAGAATATTTTAATTTAATAAATAATAGTACTTATATTGAAAATATTAATACAGGAACTGTGAAAACAAATGATTATTTTGGTACAAAAACTGTACAAGGTATGGCATTAAACATTGGTTCGTTGTATAATAAGAGTAATGATATGCAAAGTAATATAAGTAATTTTCAATCTAATATGACAAAGGCACAGTCTAATTATACTATGCCAAATAAGGTGAAAAATAATAATGGCATACTTAGTTAATAGAGAAGCTCCTATGAGTGGGTTATCAAATCTCCTTTCTTTAAAAGGTAGGAAAGGTGATACTGAATTAATTCATATGTCTAAACCTGAAGTAAACGTGTTAGAACGTATGGGTAAATTAACAGTTAATCCTCGTACAGGTTTACCTGAAGCTTTTCGTTTAAATGAAAAGATACAAAGTATAGGTGATATGTCTTTAGAAGAAGACTCTGAATCAGCTATGCAACAATTAATTAATTATGGTAGAAATAAATTAGAAAAACTTAATGTAATATCTACACCTAATGAAGGACTACAACAGATAATGCCTAAACCTCCTTTAGAAATGAAACAACCTATGCCACCACAACCTATGCCACCACAACCTATGCCTAATCAAGGTGGTTTATCTGCTATGTTAGCTGAAGGTGGTCAAGGTAAAAGTGGTTACTTTGAAGGAATGGTTGAAGGAGAAGGTGATGGAATGGATGATACAGTTGATTTTAAAGTTGAAGGTGATCCAATTATTAAACGTGCTAAACTAAGTAATGAAGAGTATGTAATGCCAGCAGATAGTGTTGCTATATTAGGTAATGGTTCTTCTGATGCAGGTGCAGAAAAATTAGATGACTTTATAAAATATATAAGAAGTAAAGCTTTTGGTACAACAGAACAACAGAATGAAATAAATGCTAGTAAAGAATTGAAGGGATTAGTATAATGGCAGTAGATATAACAGGTAGGTATAGTGTTCCTAATGATTATAAATCAGGATTAGCTGATGTATTAAAAGAATCTAAAAATATATATGAAACTAAAAAAGAGTTAGGTTATCCAACTTATACTGGTGATAGATATTCCGGGTTTAATCCTGAAGAACTAGCAGGTATGTCAGGTATTTCTAGTTTAGTAGGTAAAGGTCAAACATATTTTGATCCTGCTGAAAGTTTTTATAAAGGTCAGTCTGATAAATTTAGTGATAACATGGCTTCATATATGAATCCTTATCAACAAGCAGTTATTGATGTAGAAAAAAGAGAAGCAGGTAGAGACTTTGACACAGGCTTACAGACTATAGGAATGGGTGCAGTAGGTGCAGGAAGTTTTGGAGGTTCTAGACAAGGTGTAGTTGAGTCTGAAGCATTAAGAGATTACCAATCAAAGTTAGGTGACATACAGACTAAGGGAAGTAAGGCAGCTTTTGAAAATGCACAGAAAGCTTTTGAATCTCAGAAGTCTAGAGAAAAATCTGCTGCTGCAGGTCTATCATCTTTAGGACAATTAGCTCCTCAACAAGCTTTAAAAGAATATACAGGTATGACAAGTGTAGGTGAAGCTCAAAGAGATATGACTGATAAAGGACTAGGTCAAAACTATGCTGACTATCAAGCTCAATTAAATTTTCCAAATACCTTATTAGATAGATATCAATCAACCTTATATGGTTATCCTTATCAATCTACTGAGGTAGCTGATGTATATAGAAAACCTTCAGGCATGAGTAACTTTATGAACCTTGTAGGAACAGGAGCTAAACTATATGGTATGTCTCAAGGTATGCCTTTTAAAACAGGTGGTCAAGTAGCTTTTGATTCTGATGGTGGTTTATCTGCTATGTTACAAACAGGTGGTCAAGGTAATAGTAATACTAATCCTTCTATATTTGATAATCAAAAAAGTAATAAGAATCAACTTACTAATAAAGATCAACTTATGAAAATGTTATTAGGTTCATATGGGGATTTATCTAATACAATAACTGAAAGTCAAAAACTTCAAGAAGAAATGGCTAATAAACAATTAGCTAGATTAGATAATACTTCTGGAAACATGGCTAATTTTATTGGTGATGCTTTAATTAATGCAGCTCAAGTTGATCCAAGAGCAGGAACATTTAGTGCATTAGCTCAAGGTGCTGCTGAAGCTACAGAAAATTTACCTAATGTTGAAGAAGAGAAATATAAAATACAACAAGCTTTATTACAAGGTAAGATATCTGCAGCTGAAGCTAAAGCAAAGCTTGCAGGATTAAATATAAAAGGTTATACTGATCTAGCAGCTTTAAGTGCAGGAAAATTAGATGCTCCAATTTTATCAGCTTTATCAAAACAAATAGCTGCAAAAAATAATATGGTGTTTAGTGATGAAAATGGTTTTACACTTATTAATGGACAAGCTGTAGATCAAGCAACTAAAGATTTAATGCAGAAACAATTAAAAGAAGTTTTAAATTTTTATAATCAATCTGGAAATTTAAACGATACTATGAATTATCTTTTTGATTTAAGTGCAGTAAAAAAAGATAAAGAATCTCAGGATAAAATAGAAGGTGATCCTGATATTATTAGTCAACTTATAAAAAACAAAACAACTCAGGATAATTAAATGGCTATAGCTTTTGGTACTCAAGAGTATGAAGATATTTCTAATGAAGTAGCTTTACTAGCAAAAAATAATCAAATAAAAAATAACCAAGATTTAAATAATTATTTAACTTCTAAAGATGTTTCTATTCTTGATTTTAAAAGAGCAGTTGATGAAGAGACTACACAAAAAACTCGTGTAAAAAGTGGTGAAGCTTATGGAACTGTTGCTGATGGTATTGAACTATTTGGTGTAGGTGTTCCTATGCCTACTAAAATAATAGATCGTGCTTTAGGAAATATAGCTGATGATATTACAAGTGCTGTAGGATCAGGTATAGAACTTACTGCAGGTAAAGAAGCTAGAAAAAATGTAAGTAATTTTTTTGGGGAAGCAGGAAACATTATTAAAAATGTTATAGGTCAAGAAAACACTGATTCATTAAAAAGAACTTTTGATCCTAAAACTAATACAGCAGAACAAGTAGCTAGTTCTTTTGCTGAGTTTGCTTTACCTTTTGGAATTGCTACTAAAACTTTAGGAACATTAGGAAAGATTGCTAAGATTCCTAAAGCTACTACTAAAGCTCAAAAAAGAATTAGAGATTATTCTAAGTATGGTACAGCAGGTGTAGCAGCAGATGTTTTTACAAGAGATGAAGATGAACAACTTACTATGAATTTAGTACAGATGATTCCCGGTATGGAAGATTCTTTATCTTCTTTAGCTATAGACCCTGATGATTCTTTTGCAGAAAAAAAACTTAAGCAGTCTGTTGATTCTTTACTAGGTCAAATTGCTTTTGGTGGTCTTATAATTGGTGGTATTGGTGTAACAAAAAGTGGTATTAATGTAGGTGGAAAAATAATTTCAAAAACTGATCTTGTTAATAAACTTAAAAAAGGTTCATCTTCTTTAACTAATAAAGTTAGTGCAATAAAAAATAGTAAGATTATGACTCCTATTAATAATAGTGCTAATACTATAACATCTAATGTAAAAGCAACTAAAAATTCTTTAGGTCAGTATATGCAAACAGGTACTGCTAAAAATGTATTAGGAAAAATAGGAAATATAAATAGTTTTTTAGGTAAAGCTTTTACTTCTAAAGCAGGAATGAGTGATCCTTTATTTAAAGCTAATATTCTTAGAAGAGAATATGCAGAAGCTAGAGATATTCTTGCTAAAAAAGAAGCTAAAGAATTAGAACGACTTATAAAAAAATATAACTCTGATAGAGACTTAGTTAACAAAGTTTTACAAGGTGCTTATGTTTCTAATCCAAATAATAATCCTAAGATAGCTAAAGAAGTTATTGACCAAGCTCAAAAAATGAATAAGATGATACAAGATAATACTCCTATAATTAAAAGCTTATTAAAATTAAAGGATGATGATGTATTATCTTTACAATTAGATGCTAATAATGGTACGTATTTAACAAGAACATATCAATTTAGTAGCAATCCTCAATGGACAAAACAAATAGGTAAAGTATTAGATGGTAAATTAAAACCTAACTCTCAAAATAATCAAGACTTAATTAATATAGTTGAAAATGCTAGATCATATATTTTAAAACAACATCCTTCATTAAATAGGGATCAAGCAGATAACATATTAAATGAAATGTTATTAAAAGGCAAAGCAGGAGAACAAGTTAATTTATTTGAAACATTATTATATGAAGGTGTAGGTGGTGTTGGTAAAAAAGTAGGAGTAAGAGTAGGTAAAAAAAGAAAAAATATTGATAAACCTATCTTAGAATTTTTAGGAGAAATAAAAGACCCTACTAAAAATTTTGTAACAACTATTCAAAATCAAAATAGATTAATAGCTAAAGCAAAATATTTAAATGATATTAAAAGTATTGCTGAAAATTCTTTAGGAAGACAAGTTAAGTTAGAAGGTTTATTTCCTTCTCTTCCTACAGAAGTAAGTACTTTTGTTAAAGCAAACATTGCTCCTAATAAATTTATTAATAAAAAATTAAGTGACTTAGAAGCAGTAAAAGAGTTAGAAGGTTTAGGTGTATCTTCTAAACGATTAGGTCTAGATGATATATATACAACACCTGAGATGGGTACAGTTTTTGATAGAGGTTTAGATGTTTTTGGTTTTGAAGGGTCAAAAAATTTTTATTTAAATGGGTTTGCTAAACTTGCAGGTATAGGACAAGCTAATCAAACAGTTCTTGATAATGCTACTCATGTATTAAATGTTTATGGTGCTGCTCAACAAGTAGCTATGAATGGACATTT
>Ga0209535_1000842_pt1 | contig 21328 bp, 19 predicted proteins | sample LinPmetageLP28_FD_184041 | JGI IMG/M metagenome (GOLD analysis project Ga0209535, IMG submission 184041) | Marine viral communities from the Pacific Ocean - LP-28 (SPAdes) (version 2) | ecosystem: Environmental > Aquatic > Marine > Oceanic | place: Pacific Ocean | collected 2009-08-22
TAGTGCCGGTAGTTCTTTAACAAGTGGAAACAGAAATATATTTATGGGTGCTTCTGCTGGTGATGGTCACGATACTGAAACACATAACTTAGGTATTGGAGTTGCTTCTCTCGGTGGCTCAATAGCTGGCGGAGAATACAATGTAGCTATCGGTAACTACTCACTAGATGCTTTGACTACTGCAGATTCTAATACTGCAGTTGGCTATGAAGCTGGTAGTGGTGTTACTACAGGTGGTTTTAATGTTTTTGTTGGTGATATATCTGGAAAAGGTACGACTGAAGGAACTAGTAATGTTGCTGTAGGAAGAAATAGTTTAGTTACAAACACAACTGGCTCTAGAAATATTGCCATTGGACAAAATGCTGTAGAATATCCTGATACAGAAAATGACAACTTAGGTATAGGTTATAATGCTCTTGCTGGTGCAAATATAGCTGGTGGGGAATTTAACGTAGCTATTGGCACTGAAACTCTAGATGCCTTGACTTCAGGTGATAGAAATGTAGCTATTGGTTATCAAGCTGGGAGTAATTCAACAACTTCTACAAATAATACTTTTGTAGGCTATCAAGCTGGAGTTACAGTTGTAAGTAATACTAATGATAATGGTTACAATGTATGTTTAGGTCATCAAGCAGATGGTCGTTCAGGTTCAGATAATTCAATTTTTATTGGTCCAGCCGCCATTTCAGGTGCTAATGATGCACGGTTTGAATTTGTTTTAGGTAGTGCTATTTCAGGACAAGGACAAGACACTTTTACTTTTGGTAGAGGTACAACAGACACTTCAATAGACCTAGGTACAACAAATTGGACTACACCTTCTGATGAACGATACAAAAAAGATATTACAACATCAACTTGTGGTTTATCTTTTATAAATGATTTAAGACCAGTTACTTTTAAATTTAAAACTAAAGGTGAAATAGATAGTTCTCTTTATGGCTATGAAGAAAATTCAACAGAACCAACAGGTCATACAGATGGACTTGTTCATGGATTTGTAGCACAAGAAATTAAAACAACTATAGATAATCACACTGAATATAAAGGCAACCAACTTTGGAAAAATGGCATTTCTTCACAATCAAACAGACAAAGAATAGCAACGAGTGAATTAATACCTATTTTAACAAAAGCCGTACAAGAGTTGTCGGCTACAGTTACAACTCTACAAAACGAAGTAAACACTCTAAAAGGAGAATAATATGTCACACGCATCTGACGCAACTAAGGCTTGGGTATCAGCAATCCCTAAAAAAAATGCTGACGGTAATGTGATCGAATGGTCGGTACAATATAAGTACACCAAGACTACACACCCACACACATTCAGTGGTAATGTTAAAATAGACACGCCATCAAAAGCACCTAGTGGTTACACTAAGGCTGAGATACTGGCTCTATTTGATGTAGCCCATTGGGACGATATGTACAATAAGAAGTACACAGTTTGGACAGCTGACGCTGTAGTTGAAACTACTGATAGTAGTTTTGATGTAAGCACGTTAAGCGATAGCTAAAAGGAATAAATCATGGCTCTAGGCTTTTCATCTTTTGCTGATTTAAGTTTTGGCGCCGCCGGCGATACCGAAAATTATGTTTTGGTTACCGGCAACGCTTTAACAGCAGCTATTGGTAATGTAACACTAGAGGGTTTTGTTGATGTAGTTGCAGGTGGTAATCAAGTTACTACTGCAAGTGGCTCAGCAACAATAACTGCCGGAGCAGTATTTACTGTCACTGGTAGTTCAATAACTGCATCTGTAGGTGACGCTACAGTTACTGCTGATGCAAACTTTACTGTAACCGGTAGTGGTTTAACCGCATCGGTTGGTCAAGTTATTGGCCGTGGTGGTTCTATTAATAGCGGTGGCACTAATACTGTAACCGCAGGATCTGGTAGTGTAACTATTGTAGCGAAAGCTAAAGTAGTAACAACCGGTTCTGGTATGACTATAACCACTACAAGTGCTGGGGTTATTACATGGAACGATATAATACCAGGCGCAACTAACACATGGACAGAAGTAGCAGCATAGGATATAAATAATTATGGCATCATCATTTTCTACATCACTAAAATTTGAAAAAATGACTACTGGTGAAAAGGCCGGTCTATGGGGTACAGTAACTAATACTAACTTAGATATTATAGAACAAGCCGTGGGTGGTTATGTGGAGCTAAGTTTAGCCTCAGGTAATCAAACACCAGCAATTAGTGATGGTTCGGCATCTGATGGCCGTAATAAAGTAATTAAACTAACTGGCAGTTTAACTGCAAATAGAAGTTTAATTTTTCCAGATTCAACCGAAAAAACTTACATTGTAATAGATGGTACTACAAGAACAACTAACCATTATACTATAACTATTAAAACAACTTCAGGCACTGGACTTACGATGCCAGTTGGTGCTACTATGTTAGTTATTGTTGACGGTACTAATGTTGTTAATGGTTTTGTAGAAAAAGGTTATCAAACTACAACTACCGCTTACACTGCTGTTAATGGTGATCAAATATTTGTTGACACTTCATCAACTGCTGTAACTATAACATTACCAGCAAGTCCTGCTGTTGGCAATGAAGTGCATTTTATAGATTCAAAATTAAGTTTTAACTCAAACAATTTAACCATAGGTAGAAACAGTCAACCTATTAATGGGGCAACCAGTGATTTAGTTGTTAATGAAAACGGTGAGTCTTTTACATTGGTTTATGCAAATGCCGCTAAGGGCTGGGTATACAAAACTAAAGTAGATTAGGAGCGATAAATATGACTCTCCTTAACTTTCAAATCACACCAGGGATTGACAAACAGAACACTACCAAAGGAGCAGAAAACCGTTGGGTAGATAGTAACAATATTCGGTTTCGTTATGGCTTACCAGAAAAAGTTGGTGGTTGGGCGTCTTTGCTTAGTGACAGTATTGTTGGTGTAGTTAGATCACAGCATTCATTTTTAGATATTAGTGGTAATAGATATATAGCACTTGGCACTGATAAGTTTTTACTATTATATTTTGAAGGACAATTATTTGATATTTCTCCTTTTGATACTGCTTTACAACAAACCAGTGCAACCATAGCAACAGCAAATGGTTCAACTGTTATAACTGTTACTACTGGATCAGCACACGGTTTAGCTGGAGAAGACATTATTGAACTTGATGCCGTGACACTACCTAGTGGTACTGGTCTTAGCGCAGCTAACTTTGAAAACAAAGTTTTTATGGTTAATACTGTTCCTAGTGCAACTACTTTTACTATTACTTCTTCGGCAGCAGCAGGTGCAACTATCTCAACGGGTGGTTCTACTACGGTAAATGTTTATGCAAAAATTGGTCCACAAAAACAAACTTATGGTTATGGTTGGGGCGTTGGTCCTTGGGGCGGTAATCTGTCAACAGCTATAACAAATACGTTATCATCAGGAATTAATGATAGCGTTACAACTATTCCAGTTACCTCTAACTCTGGTTTTCCTACAGCAGGCACCGTAGCTATTGGTAACGAATTAATTACCTATACCGGCAAAGGCACTAATACTTTAACTAGTGCAACTAGAGGTGCATTAGGTACGTCACCTGCTACAGCACATAACTCTGGTGCTACTGTTACTAATGCTACTGATTTTAGTGGTTGGGGTACAGCGCTACCAGCTAACCAAACAACACTAGAACCAGGTCTATGGTCCCTAGATAATTTTGGTGAAGTTCTTGTTGCAACGATTGCTAATGGTGCAACTTTTACCTGGAACCCATCCGCGGCGCAAAGACTAGAAGTTAGAGCTTCTAGAACTACAAGTGGGTTTAGTACAAGCAACAATCCTACAGCATCGAGGCTCACGCTTATTTCGCCAACAACTCGTTTCTTAATTCATCTTGGAACAGAAACCACTATTGGTACTACTAGTAGTCAAGATGATATGTTTATCCGTTTCTCTGCACAAGAAGATATAAATACTTTTACTCCTACCTCTACTAACACTGCCGGTACACTACGTTTACAAGATGGCACAAAAATAATGGGTGCACTAAAAGCTAAGGATAACATTTTAATATTTACAGATAATGCGTTGTATGCAATGAAATTTGTTGGTTCGCCTTTTATCTTTGGTGTAGAACAGGTTGGTACTAACTGTGGTTTAATTGGTAAAAACTCAGCTGTTGAAGTAGATGGGGTTGCGTATTGGATGAGTTCTAAAGGATTTTTGTATTACGATGGTACAGTTAAAACACTACCGTGTTCAGTAGAAGACGAAGTATTTGACAACATAGATACCACAAAAGGTCAACAAATGAATGCTGGTTTAAATAATTTATTTTCAGAAATAACTTGGTGGTACCCTGCCGATAATGATTTTAATAATAAAGCTGTGACTTATAATTATGCAGAATCAGGTCAAATTCCTGGTGGTATTTGGGCCTTATCTGATGAAGCTAGAACATCTTGGATGGATGCTAATGTTTATCAAAAACCTTACGCAACTAAATTTGACACAAGTTTAACAGGTACTTTTCCTGTAATACTAGGTGAGTCTGGATTAGGACAAACTAAATACTTTCAACATGAGCTAGGCACTGATCAAACTAATGAGGATGGAACAGTGACTACAGTAACTTCTTTTATACAATCGTATGATTTTGATTTACAAGACCAAGGTGGTGAAGGAAATGCCTTTGTATCAGTTAGTCGCTTTATCCCTGATTTTAAAACCTTAGTTGGTAACTCAGATGTTACTTTACGGGTGAAAAACTACCCTGCTCAAACTGATGTTAGTTCTGTATATAGTCCTTTTACAATTAGTGCTACAACTGATAAAATAGATACAAGAGCACGTGGTCGTTATGTAAATGTTAAAATTGAAAATACTGACCAAGGACAAACTTGGCGTTATGGTACACTTGCTTTAGATGTTAAACCAGATGGGGGCCGTTAATGTCTAAGATTATAACTCGTGTTCCAGAACCACCGGCAGCTTATGATCCCGGTACACAAAGACAAATTAATAGAGCAATTACATCTATTGTTGATCAATTAAATACAACCTTTCAACAACAGGTAAAAGAAGAACAAGAACAATTAGCGTGGTTTTTAAACTAGATGTCAAATAAATATAAAAATGCAAAAGTAGATTTAACGACTACAAACAATACAACGTTATATACAGTGCCTGCTGAAACTGTAACTATTGTAAAGTCAATTAGAGTATCAAATGATTCTTCGTCTCAAGATACAGTTAGTTTTACAATTACAGATACTAGTGACGGAGTATTTAGTTTATCAAGACTAGCGTCGGTAGGAGCGTTAAGTACAGAAGAATTATTATCTATGCCGTTGATTATTGACGAAGGCGAGATTATAAAATGCCAAGCAACGACTGCAGATCGTTTACACGTTATTGCATCGTTTTTAGAAATAACCAGAGATTAAGGAGAAAAATATGGCAACATTTAAAGAACCAGGATCAGTAGGATACCTATACGAAGGTGACGTCAAAGTTGCTCAAGTTAAAGTTGATGCTGAGGTCCTGTTAAAAAACACTGTAACCGGACAAGAATATGAGTCAGATGACCATGGTCAATCTGATGTTGATAATCCAAGTACAGAGACTAAGCAAGAACACTTGTCACGAAGTGTATATATTAAAGTAGCAAAAATGCCGGCTATAGGGGCAGAATCAGACTTGTAATTTATGACAAAACAAGGTAAATTAAAAAATCCAGTAGCCTTATTACAAGTGTGGCTCACTTGCATTTTCATAGCAAAAACACGGAATTATTAAAATGAACTACGGACTAGCAAGCATAGAACAAAGACCACAATATGGACTTGGATCTTTTATTAAAAAGATAGGCAAAAAAGTTAAAAAAATTATACCAAAAGAGATAGCACCTTTTGTTCCAGCAATAGCAGGAGCATTCTTAGGACCAATGGCTGGTAGCTTTTTAGGTGGTATGGGCGGTATTATGGGAAGTGCAGCAGCACCTTCTATGTTATCGGGTTTCTTAGGTAGAGGTTTAACTGACGCTGCAACACAAATGCTAACTTCAGGTCGGATTGATAAAACTTCAGCTTTAATGTCAGGTGGCCTTGGTGCTTTAGCTAATTATCAATCTCCAACAATGTTGGCCGGTGGTAGACACCACGCACCTATGTTAAAAAAAGGTTCTTTTGGAATATCTAAATCAGGTGGTGCTTTGGACAAAATTTTATCTAAAGGTAGAGAATTTGGTCAAATAGGATCAGGTGGTCAAAATCCTTTTTCTGCTGAAGGTTTTGATTCAGCATTAAGCAGTGTTATCGATGCACCTAAAAGAGCTTTAGCAATTGGCACTACCCTAGGTGCTGCAAAAGCTGGCGGTGATGAAATGGCTGCATTACAAAAAGCAGGTGAAATGGCTGACGCTGCAGCAGGAGGTCAAATACAAGACGCAGAAACAAGAATAGAAGCTATTAAATATTACATGGGTCAAGCAGGATACACTGCTTCACAAATAGAAGATGCATTGGCAGCTTCTGGTTATGCTAATGGTGGTAGAGTTGGTTTTCAAGATGGCGGCCCGACATTTTCTGACATGAGTGGTAACCAAATAACTAAAGAAGAGTTCTTAGCACCTTTAATTACACAAATGGAAGCTATTGTTAATATGGGTGGATCAGAAGCTTTGGGATACACAGAAGAAGAAGCTATTAGAGAATTAGACGCATTATATGAAATGCGTGGTGAACAAAATGCTATGGAAAATTTACCACCAATGAAACCTGTACCAGGTTATGCAGATGGTGGTGGTGTAATGCCAAATGGTGATCCTATCTCTCCTGACGTGCCACGGGGCATGCAGATGGATTTAAGAGGCGGTGGTTTTATTCCGTTAGGCACTGAACCAAGAGCCGATGACGTACCGGCAATGGTCGGTAAAGATGAATTTGTATTGAATGATCGTGCAGTTAAAGGTATAGGTAAACTACTTACAGGTGAGTCTGACCCAAGAGCCGGGGCTCGCGCTTTGTATCAACTACAAGATCAAATGGAGGCAATGGCTTAATGACAACACAAACTATTAATCAAACAACAACTAATGTTAGTAAGCCCGCTCCTTTTGTAGAGGGTTTAGGTACTGCATTTGCAGGTAGACTAGCACCAATGCTAGATCCTAACAAAGCCGTTGACACTAGTAAATTTGCACCACAAGTTGCAAATCAAAACGCATTATCACAAGCAGCTTTACAACAACAAGCAACTGCTTCAGGACTAGGTGCTCTTCAATTTGGAGCAGACGGCACCGTATCAGGAATTGGTCCGGGAACAGGTCTAGCCTCTTATCAACCTTATTTAGATGCAGCATCACAAGCAGGGATGGGTTTAAGTCAAGCGGCAACAGCGGGACAAGGCGCTGGAAATCAAGCTATTCAAGGAGCCGGTTTACAAGCAGCAGCTTTAGGTATGGCAGGAGCTGCAGGACAAAATGTTGGAGCAGCTAATTTACAAGCAGCAGCAGGGCTAACAGGTCCAGGAGCAAGTAGTGCTTTTATGTCACCATATCAACAACAAGTAATAGATGCTACACAAGCTTCTTATCAAAATCAACGTGCACAAGGCAGACAATCAATATCTGATGCTGCAATACAAGCTGGTGCATATGGTGGTGGTCGTGAAGGTGTACAACGTGGTGTCTATGACGCACAAACAACTTTAGGTGCAGCACAATTAGAAGCTGATTTACGTGCACAAAATTTTGCACAAGCGCAGAACCAAGCTAATACTGCTTTTGGACAACAAACTGATCTTGCGGGTTTACAACAACAACAAGCAGCACAGAACCAAGCGTTATTACAAAATTCAATGTCAGCACAAGGCCAGTTAGCTGGATTACAACAAGGACAAAGTACACAGAACCAAGCGTTATTACAAAACGCTTTAGCGGGACAATCAGGTCTAGCTACTTTAACACCAACACTACAACAAGCATCTACACAACAATTACAGCAACTTGGAACAGGACAACAAGCTCTAAACCAAGCGCAGTTAGATGCAACTGCTGCAGGTAATCGTGAAAAAGCTTACGAACAACAACAAAGACTAGGTTTCTTTGGACAACAGTTTGCGCCATTAATGGGTGGTATGGGTGCAACACAACAATATCAAACTGCACAACCAGCACCAAGCGCAATGCAAACTATATTAGGAACCGGTGCCGGTATTGGTGGTTTACTTGGTGGGTTATTTGGGAAATAAAAAATGAGTAAAATTTTAAAAAGACCAATGTTTAGAAGAGGTGGATCCACAAGCACAGGTATTATGGATGGCTTTGGAGAAAGCACTAGACCTAATTTTCAAGAAGGTAAATTAGTTGAACAAGTGGAAAAAGAATTTGGAGAACCAGAAATGGAAACTGGGTTTGATACACAAGATTATTTATCTTTAGCAAAACTTGGTTTTGCGGTAGCTGGTGCTCCAGGTGGTGGTCCCGGTCTTTCAGGTTTAATGCAAGCAGCTAGTCCGGCTTTACAAAATTTTACAGATGATTTATCTGGCAATCGTGCTGCTAGAGAAGAAGCTTTTAACACTGCAACTAAAGATAGAAGAGATGCAAGACTTGCAGCGATAGGAACAGAGTATGAAGTAGCAAATCAAGCTGACTTAGAAAAAAAATATCAATTAGAAAAAGCATCAGAGTTAAGAGCTGTATTATTAGACGACAATGCTACGGAAGCTCAAAAGAAAGCTGCTGTTGATGACTTAGATGTATTATATCCAACTAGAGGTAAGGCAAAATATGAAGAGCTAGCAGAAGCAAGAGATACGGGTTATATCAAATATGAAGACGATGCTCTTACTATTTTTGGTATATTGACTGCTGAAGATGCTGATACAACTTCAGATCAATATAAAGAGTTGAATCAAAAATATTCAGGAATGACAGCAAATGAAATAGCGGTTCAAATGGCAATTGAGAGTGTATTAAAACAGTATGAATACGCAGATGGTGGTAGAGTTAAAAAACAAATGGGTGGCCGTATTAATTATGCAAATGGCGGTGGGCCGTATGAGCCAGGTAGTGGTCCTAATCCTGATCCAGGTTCTCCACCTATTATGCAAACAAGTTCTGCAGGCATAACGTTTGAAGAACTAAGATCAAGATTACCAGCAGAAGTTTCAGATTCTATAATTAAGTTGTTAGCAACAAGTGAGGCAGCTCTGTTTGATTTTGCAAACATACAAACACAGGAAGACATAGCACAATTTAATTTAAAATATAATTCAGATTTACAATTACCAGCACAGGTGGCGTAAATGGGTATTGCTGCAGGCATTTTAAATGCTTATCCACAAACTTACGAAGAATACGTTGATAAGGTTATTGTTGGTAAGGATGGTGTAAATAATTCATCTGGTAAAGACCGAGAGTATTACTTACAACACGAACCAACTAGAAATTTTTACGAAAAAGAATTAAAACGAAGACAAGGTCAGTCGTACGCTGCTAAACTACAGGGCGATGGTAATGCTTTTTATAATGCAACCACTGGGTTTGGTAATGCTGTTGCCGAGATACCTGCTTTCTTTGGTTCTTTAGTACCTAATGATTTACCTGGTGAAGCACTTGATAATGTGTTTACTTTTCAAAACATCTACAATAAATTAAAAGGCGAGTATCGCATAGATAAAGAATTTGCTCAAAAAGAATTAGGCAGAGATCTTACAGAAAAAGATTTAGAAGCTATACAAAATTACATAGAAGATAAAGGCATTGCTCCTAGCATAGGCTATTCGGCCGGAGTTGCTTCTGATATTTTACTAGGCTCTAAGGGTCTAGGTTCTGCTAAAGAAGTAGGCACCAAAATAAGTTCTAAGGCAGGGGACGTAGCTAGTGATTTAAAATATGGAGACATAGGTTTTACTGCTACTCGTGGTAAGTTACCGGAAGCTACTAGTCTTGGTGCAGCTGCTACTAGAGAAACAAAAAGAAAAAAAATTATAGATGAACTAACAAGTAATCCAGAATTACCGAATGAAACTATAGGTAAGAAAGCAGGTGTCTCTGGAAGAACTATAAATGAATATAGAAAACAATTAGGTTTTTTACCAGCGCAAAGAAACCTTAGTTCGTTTACTGCAAAAAGCCAAGCTACTAAAAAATTAATAGAAGATGCTGCTAGAGCAAACCCAGAATTAAACACAAGCCAAATTGCTGAACTTACAGGAATTAGTAGTACTCGTGTTTCTGATATATTACGACCAGGCGCTATAAAACCAGGAGAAGCTAAACAGTCAGTTGAAGGACTGATAAACTTTAATCTATCAAGAGATGCAAACGTAGAAGCTATATTGAAAGCACAACCTCGTAGCAGAAGAGGTAATATGTCAAAAGACAGAGTTAATCGTTTTGTAACTGAAATTATGAATGAGAAACTTCAAGACAGTGTAGAGGGTTACAAAAAAACTTACATGAATATGTTAGAGGATAGGTCTTTTATGCCTTCAAAAGATTACTTTAATCCTTTAAAAAATAAAGTTCCTGAAGGGTCTTCAAAAAAAAGCGTAACAGCTGAAACTAAAAATATAAAAATTGCTAGAAAAGAACTTGCGGATGAACTAGGATATAGTGTTCCAGAATTATCTAGACTAACTAACGCTGCAAGTAAAAATCGTCAAAAAATTAGATCTAAAGAAGAAGCGCGAGCACAGGGACCAGAAGCTTTAGCTAGGTGGTATCAAAAAAATTATGGCTCTCCTAAATTAAAAAGAAGAGAAACAGAAGCGGGTGCAATAAGTGTTACTGATAATGAAAAATTAATTAGAAACGAATTATTTGATACAAGAAAAATAGAAAATATGACTATTAAAGATAATAGTATTTTTGCAAATAAAAATATTTTTGATAATCCTAGATTTATGGATATGTTGTCAATATATGTTGACCCACAAACAGGATCTATTCTAAGAATTGACCCTACAAAAAAAATTGAAAAGTTAATAAAAGACAACAAATTTTGGCAAGCAGATCATATTCTAGGTTTAGAACATGGAAGTAAAATGTCTGCTGTGCCTGCAAATTTACAAATGATACCAGGGTTATTGAATGTAGCTTTTAAAAGAAATGCTGAAATATTTATTAGTAAAAATAAAAACAACCCTGAAATAGCAGATAAAATAAGAGCTCTTGTTGATAAGGCAAAAGAATTAAGAATTACATTAAAACCAAAAGGCATGGGTAGGCTTGGTTATAAACAACCTGCTGTTGAACAAGGTAAACACGCAGAACGATTAAACGATCAACTAGATTTTTACTATGGTAATATAGAAAGAAAAGATTTTGCTGAAGGTAGTAGAAAAGAAGATGACCCTAGCTCTGAAATATATACAGGGCTAGACTTTGGTTTTGGTAGTATTAGAGAAGTACAAAATTTAATAAAAGAAAAGTATGAAGATAGCACATTACCAGAAAAAATAAACGAAGTTAGAAAACCTATAGAAATTACAGCAGGAGACGTTTTAGAAAGAACTAGAGAGGTTGTTAATAAAGGTGATCGCCCTATCGAGTTTAGACCGCTTTCTGAAGGCTATAAATTAATTACAGATAACCCTATAGTAGAGGCAGCTATTGCGTCACCTTTTACACTTAATAACGCTTTGCTTGATTTAACCGGTTCTTTGTATAATGCTGCAACAGGAAATAATGTTGATATGCGTGAAAAATTTCCAGCTACATATAGAATTCAAGAATACCTAACCAATGGTGCAGGTAAAACTCCTGACGGTCAAACTTACATATCTTTTATTGATGAAATAAACAGGGCTCAAGAAACGGGGTTTGCACGTTTAAGTTATAATCTATTGGATCTTGCTGCATCTGTTCCAGACCTTGCAGTAGGAACAGAGTTTTCTCAAGCTGTAAAAGAATCATATGATCGCGCAGATAAAGAAGAGTTATTTAGTAAACCAGAAACATTTTTAGGTGAGATAGGAGCTATTGCTACTGAGTTTGGCGTTCCTGGAACTCAAGCTTTTAAGTTTATTAATTTTTTACGCAGAGGTTTAAAGTCTAGAGGTTTAAATACATTTGTTCAATCTACTTATGGTTTAACTGGAGCTACAAAAAACCTAACAAGAGTATCTAACGTGGCTAAACGAGTTGGCACTGGCGCTGCTTTGTTTGGATTAACTGATTTTGTTGCAGGCGGTCCTTATAATACTGTGTCTCAAGAATACGCTGAAGACCCATTAATGCTTGATAACACTTTAGGTTATGATTATGAAAACACAGAAGGACTTAGTGGCCGTGATTTAACTATTGCTAATTTTAAAAACAGACTACGGTTTGGTGCTGAAGGCGCTATGATAGGTGCTTCTTTTCCATTAATAGGACCACCTTTATGGGCTGCTACAAAATATGGAGTTCTTAAACCAGGTGCTGCTGCTGTAGGTTTAGGTAGTAAAATAGTAGATAATTTAGCTATTAAACCCATAAGTTATTTATCAGCAAACTTTCCTGTTGTAAAACAAACAGGGCAAGTAGGTGCTGCAGGTATATCAAAAGGTGCGGGGCTTTTAGGAAAAGACATTTTAGCTAGAGCTGCTGTGGCTACAATGGGTTCACCAACTTTAAGACAACTTCCTGATTTTAAAGATTGGAGAATGTTTGATGTTTTAGAAAGTGATCCATTAAAGGCTAATCTTAAAAAAATAGATAATGTGTTTGCGTTTTTTAGAGACTCTAGTAAAAAATCCCCTAATCAATTTTTTGTTGAAACAAAAGCACAACAATTAATTAAAGGTAAAAGTAGAGAAATAGAAAAGTACTTAGACTCTATCGAACGTAAAGCTTACGATTTAGCAAAAGGTTTTCAAGGAAGGTATAACACTAATAAAACGTCTCCGGCAGGCGAAGAGTATTTATTAGACCAAGTATTAGCTGTTATTAAAGGTCAATTAGATATTAATAAACTACCTGTTGAATTACAATCAATGACAAAACAATTAAGTAAAACATTTGATGATATTAGAAGAGACTTTGCAGAGGTATTGCCAGATGATTCTGGTTTAAAATCTTTTTTAAATACTAATTTAAAATCTTACGTTAGACAGTCCTTTGCATCTTTTACAAACCCACAGTATAGACCAGAAAAACAAATATACGAACAAGCAGTTGAGTTTGTGTCGGACATAGTTAGAAAAAATGAAAATTTATTAGAGATAGCACAATCAAATGCCGGTGTATCAACAGCACAGGGTGTTAAAAGATATGCAGAAAAAATAACTGATGAAATTTTACGTGTTGGAAAAACAGAAGGCCGTGATCCTATTGAACAATTAAAATATATTGCTAAAAACAAATTACAAGATAGGGATTTATATGAAACTATTAAAACAGGTGAAGAATTACCAGCTGTAATAAAACAGTTGTTAGGAGAAGAAAATAATTTACGATCTTCCGTTATGCAAACAACAGCAAGTTTGGTTACTCAAACTGCAAATGTAAAATCATTTAATCGTATTGCAGATATACTTTTAAAAGAAGGAAGATTATTTAAATCACAACCTGAAGCAGATGCAATTGTTAAAAATTCTATGAATGTAGCACGTGTTCCTGGACTAGGGATGTTAGATTCTAAAATTAATGAAATGTGGGGTTCTCCAGAAGTTGTTAGAGCACTACAATCAACAGCTGGGCCGTTAGATAAATTAATGGAAAGTGAAATTATACAGGGTCTAGTAGCATATAAAGCTGGTGTGCAAACTTCTAAAACAGTACTGTCACCTGCAACACAAAGTCGTAACTTTGGTAGTGCTGCTGCTTTTGTTCTTAACAACGGTTGGATTGGTGGTCGTGCTTCTGTTACTGATGCATTTAAAATAACTATGGATGATATTTTTGGTGCAGGCAGAACTGTAGATGAAGAACAATTAATTAAAAACATAGGACGTAAGGTTGAGCTAGGTGTAATAGATGAAAACATCGTAGCTTCAGAATTAAGTGCTGTGCTTGCTGATATTAAAAAAGGAAAGATTGGAACATTTGGTAAACTAGCAGAAAAAGCCGATAATTTAAAATTTATGAAAACAGCTACTAGGTTATATTCTGGTGGTGATAATATTTGGAAATGGTATTCACATGAATATTTAAAATCATATTTAAGAGGTAGCTTTAAAAATATAGATGAAATAAAAAAAGCTGTGAAAGATGATTTTGGAATTACAGAGTTTAATCCAAAAAATATAGATGATGGTGTTGAAGAATACTCTGCACTTTTAGTTAGAGAACTGATGCCTACTTATAGTAAAGTGCCACCAGCAATTCAAGCCATTAGAAAAATACCATTTGTTGGTAACTTTGTGTCTTTCCCTGCAGAAATATTAAGAACTAGTGTAGCAACATCTTCTTTGGCTTTAAAACATATTGCATCAGATAATTCATCACTTAGGTCAATGGGATATAGGTCTTTGTTAGGTCAAGCTTTGACCTTGTATGCATTAAATGAAGGTGCAAGAGGTCTTGGCTATGCCATGACTGACGTAACCCCTAACATGATTCAATCATATAAAGACTACTTTGGACCCGAATATATGAAATACAGTGATCTTATTCCTATAAGCAACGTTGATCCAAAAACAGGGGCTTTTAAAGTTTTTGATATGTCTCGTTACAACCCTTATGATATAGTTACGGCTACAGCATCTACCTTATTACGAAACGCTTTTGACCCTAAAGCTAAATTAGATCCGGAAAAAATAAATACAGATGTATTTAGAAGTTATCTTGAAGCAGTTGGTCCTTTATATGATTTATTTGCCGGAACCTTTTTTGGTATATCTATTGGTGTTGAAGGAGTATTAGAAGCCTACGATGGTGTAACAAAATCAGGTAGTAGGGTTTGGTCTAAGTCTGACTTAACACCAGATATGTTTGATAAGGCAATAATGCATATTTTAAATAAAATTGAACCAGGTGCGTTTAGTAGTTTACAAAAAGTATACGGAGCTATCGCAGGAGATGTTGATTCATTAGGACAACCATTAGATATAAGTGATGAATTATTTAAATTGTCGGGCGGGTCAACTGTAACAGTTAATGTACCAAAAAGTTTTTCATATAAAATTAGTGAGTTTCAAAATACATTTAAAGATGCAAGAGTTAGTGAAGATTTTTACACTCCAAAAAATTATCAAAATCGTGGTCCAGCACAACTTGTACGTGAATTTAACCAACAAAACGAAGAAGCTTTTAGACAACAATATGAATTTTATGCTGCCGTTAGACAAGCATTAGATTCTGGTTTAATGAAAAGAAGTCAAATTAGAAAAGCATTACAAGATAGGAAAATATCAGCTCCTGTTATTGAAAATATATTAAAAGGAAAGTTTACAGCTTTGTCTTTGGGAGAAGGTGGATTAGAAGGTCGCTATAAAAAAATTAAAGAAGGTAACCCTGGAAAAATATTTAGAAAAAATGACTTTATTCCTACAAGTTCTTTAGAAAGAGCTAAACGCGCATGGGAAAGAAAACGTTTTAAAGATTTTGAATTAAACGAATTTAAATCTGAAAAACCTAAAGCTCCTATTTTTACACCAAAACTAGAAACATCAAAAGCAGACGTTCCAGTAGCACCACTACCACAAACACCAGCACCTTTAGCGTCTCCAACTCAAACAGCTAGTGCTGCAAATCCAATAACAGGTTTGACAACCACTGAAACTGCTTTATTAGATAGAGACGAACAACTTATTCGACAACGACAGAGGGGGACTGTATAATGGAAATGGAACCAGAAACAGAACGCGAGCATATAATATCAATACAAGGACATATAACCGGGGTGAAAAGAGAAGTTGAAAACTTAAAGCAAGATGTATCACATGTACACAGAGACGTTGAGAAATTGGGCGGTAAGATAGATAAAATCTATTGGGTTGTTTTAACTACGGTGGGGGCCGTTGGTTTAATTGTTATTGAAGGTTTAATAGGAATGCTACAATGATCTTATCAAATAATTTTACATTAAAAGAATTGACTAAATCACAAACTGCAACTCGTAAAGGCATACACAATGAGCCTTCTACCGAGCACATAGAGAATCTTATTCACCTAGCGAAAACCATCCTACAACCAGTGCGTGAGCACTTTGGTAAACCGGTTATGATATCCTCAGGCTATAGAAGCCCAGAGTTGTGCGAGGCTATCGGTTCTTCGGCTAAGTCGCAACATGCCAAGGGTGAGGCAGCAGACTTTGAAATTCATGGTGTTGACAACAAGAATCTTGCAGCTTGGATTAGTGCCAACTGTGATTTTGATCAATTAATCTTAGAGTTTTATATTGATGGGGATCTAAATTCTGGATGGGTGCACTGCTCAAGTTCAATGGAAAAATCAAGAAAACAAATGTTGAAAGCAGAACGAATAGAAGGCCGAACTTCTTATTCTCCGATTCTATTCTAAATCCAATCTTTAAGATCTTCACCCATAATTTCATTTGCAATGTTTACCTTTTTCTTTAATGCTTTTACAATACGTTCATCTATAGTACCTTCTGCAATTAAATCCACGTAAGTAACACTGCCAGTCTGGCCGATACGATGCGCACGGTCTTCTGATTGTAATCTTTTTTCTAAATCATAACTGTTAGAATAGTAAATCATAGTGTTTGCTGCTGTTAGGGTAATTCCATACCCTCCGGTCTGGGTGTTTCCGACAAAAAAGCGTGTAGGCCCCTTTTTCTCTTGAAATAGAGCAATTGCTTCCTGGCGATGGGTAGGGTCCACAGCACCGTAATATTCGACTGTAGAGGCTTCTCCGTAAGCCTTTTTTAAGGCTTCGGTAATTTTTTTGATGTCTTCTATGTAATTTGCCCAGATTATTACTTTGCCTTCAGTTTCTTCTACAACTGACATTAATTCATTCAATCTATTACTTGACAGTTGTTTTATGGTACCATCGTCAGCTTTAAATGTACCACAAGTGATCTGATGTAAACGCATAAGTTGTGTTAAAACATTTGCTGAGCTCATTACCTTGCCTTCAATCATAGCAATCGCTGCTGACTTCATAGTAGCGTATAATTTTTTCTGTTCATCGGTTAATTCAATTGTTCTAGTAACAAATACTTTGTCCGGTAAATCTAAACAATCTTCTTTTAATACACGATAAGAAAACTTTTCTAATTTATTGGCTAGTTCGTCTAGCTTACGGTAGCTACCAACAATCTGTACGCGACGGCCACCAAAATTTCTATCTAACATATGTGCATACCGGCTACGATAAGCATAGTAAGAGTCATAGCCTAAATGATAAGGGTCCAGGAATTTACATTGACTAAATAAGTCAAGAGGTGATTTGGTTACGGGAGAGCCAGTTAAAATTCTACGATACGATGCTAGATTCCCTATAGTTAAAATATTTTTTGTACGTTTAGCTGTCGGATTCTTGATTGTCGTTGATTCGTCAATTCCTAATAGGGCCTTCCCTACAAATATGTTAAGGAAACTTTCAGCAAAGTCCAGTCCTTTCTTGGTAGAAAACGCTTCTACGTTCATTATCAGTATTTTAAGATCATCTTTGTCGTCAAATAAAGTAGCTAGTTCAGCTTGTTTTTTCTTAGTGTTAGTAGGTTCCCATAATACTTTAGTGTGGTCTACATGATCTGGTAAATGTACTGGTATTTCTATGTCGTGCCAGTTTTTGTACACGCCTTTTGGTGCTACAATTAATGCACCGCGAATTGCGCCTCTATCATACAGCATAGCAATATTATCAACGAGGACCTTGGATTTACCGGTGCCCATTTCCATAAATAAAGCGTAGGTTTTCTGGGCCCACGACTTCTCTAGTGCCTTAACCTGATGCTCATAAGGCTTGGTTTTAAACTTATAATGTTTTATCATATATTCTTTCTTGACATCTATATAATCATCACTATATTAAAAGTCAACTATAAAAACGGAGAAAGTTATGGCAGAGCAAACAGCACAAGAAATAATAGATTCACTAGTTTCTCAACTACAAAGAAGCAATAGTGAAAAAATTGGAATGCAAGTTAAAATTGATGGCTTGACAAAACAACTTGAAGCATCTACACAGAAAGAAGAAATAAAGAAAGATAATGAAACTGAAGAACAAGATATTTGAACTATACGATCGTAGAAGTTTAGTAGATTTTTTAGATTATAAAGAATCAGAACCTAACGATCCTTTAGTATACGTATTACAACAGCCACCGGCGAACATGAATATTCTTGGTGCAGCTGAGTTTGGTAATCTAGTTATTTGTTTACCATCACTATCACAAATTATTTTTAGTTCAGGTCCTTTTGTTTTTAAAATGAAAAAAAATCTTAAGGACTTTACACCTAATGATTACATTTTGTGTACTGGTGATCCAGCAATTATTGGTTTGTCGACAGCTATTGTTAGTGAAAATACTAATGGACAGTTTAATCTTTTAAAGTGGGATAAAAGAGAACGTAGATACTATCCACTAAGGATAGATTTACATCAGAAAGGAAATATAGATGAGTAATATAACACTAGAAGACTTAGAAGACGATCAACAACAATTGATTGAGAAGACAGACATACAAACATTGGCTTCTTTTTGTCAAGAGTTACAAGGTATAGAGAATGATATAGATTCTTTAGAGCAACAACTCAAAGCAAAGAAAGAAGCAGCAGATAAAATTTCTTCAGAGATAATACCTAATTTGCTCGCAGAGCAAGGGTTAGCATCTTTGAAACTCGCTGACGGTAGTGGCGTAGAGGTTAGAAAAACCTACAGCTGTACCGTAAAAAAAGACTCAGTCGAATCAGCGTATAACTGGCTTCGTGAAAACGAACTTGGCGACCTTATCAAAAATGAGGTGGCGGTACAGTTCGGGAAGGGCGAAGATAACAAGGCCGAGCAATTGCTTAGCCTTGCAGTGCAAGAAGGTTATGAGCCTTCGCAGAAGCAGAAGGTAGAACCTATGACTTTGAAAGCACTCTATAGAGAGCGTATCGAGGCCGGCCTCGATATGCCCTCGGATTTTTTTCACACTTTTGTGAAAGATCAAACAAAGATAAGCCGGAAATCATGAAACAAGGAGAAAATAACACATGAACCAAGTAGCAGAAAAGAAGAACTCGAATATAGCTTTAGCTAGTATGTTTGAGCAAGACGCTAATACTGGATTAGATAATATGGGGTCAGATGACTTTGCATTACCTTTTCTTAGAATATTAGCACAACTATCCCCGGAAGTTAACAAGAGGGATGCCAAATATGTAGAAGGGGCTGAAGCTGGTATGATATTTAATACCGTGACTAAGCAGACATATGATGGTGAAGAAGGTGTCAACATAATTCCATGTTATTATAAACGTGAGTATGTTGAATGGTCAGATAGAGGCGAGGGCTCAAGTGCTCCAGTCGCTATTCATCCAGTAAGTAGTGGCATTATTAAAGAATCAACAAGAGGTGCAGATTATAAAGATAGATTAGCTAATGGTAACTATCTAGAAAATACTGCATCATACTTCGTGATTACTGAAGATGCTCAAACGGCTTTGATTTCTATGAAATCTACACAATTAAAAGTTAGTAGATCATGGAACTCAATGATGAACAGCATAAAGCTGAAAGGCAAAAATGGTTTGTTCACACCGGCTGCTTACAGTCACGTGTATAACCTTAAAGCAGTGCAGCAATCGAATGACAAGGGAACTTGGTTTGGTTGGGCAGTGACTAAGGTAGGTCCCGTACAAGATAAAGGAGTCTATGCGGCCGCTAAGAATTTTGCTGAAACGTGTTCGAAAGGAGATGTGAAGGCAAAACATGGTGAGGATAGTACTGAATCGAAAGAGCAAGTACCGTTTTAATCATTAATAGTAGCCCCTAGTTAACTCCCCCGTTCTGGGGGCTACGAGAAAGTATTATATATGAGACGCAGTCGTGAGTCACTATATCAAATTAGATATTACAGAAAAAAAACAATGGATAGCTTGAGAAAAGTTAACAAGCAATTAAAAGCAGAGAAACAATTGTTTATGGACAGTCCTGAGGGAATAGCCTACAAGAAAAGATTGTATAAAGAATCGAACTACCAGAAAGAATATCGAGAAAAAAATAAAGAGAAGATTAGAAAGTATCAGAAAGAATATCAGTTAGAGTATGGAACAATTTAAAAAAATATTTGAAGGTAACAATAGTGCCTATGGGCAATTAATTTTAACCGGTGAAACTACCGACAAAGGTAAAGCAGTTGGCAAAGCATTTATTAAACGGGAATCAATACCGGATCAGCTATGGCAAGATCACCTAGAGGGTAAAGACCCAGCACTAGGTGTTATACCTATTAACGAAAATAATGAGTGTCGTTGGGGTTGTGTTGATGTAGACGAATACAAGTTAGATCACAAAAAATTAGCGTCCTCTATTAAGTCCCATAAATTCCCACTTGTTATGTTTAGATCAAAATCTGGTGGCGCACATTTATTTTTATTTACTACTGAGTTTATACCAGCATCATTGATGCAATCAAAACTAAAGACAATGTCAGAAGCACTGGGTTTTGAAGGTTCTGAAATATTTCCAAAACAAACTGAGATACTAGTAGAACGTGGTGACACTGGTAACTTTTTAAACCTACCTTATCATGGTGGTATACGTGGTTTACGTTATGCTATGGATCCTGAAGGTAATGCAATTTCTTTAGAAGATTTTTGTAATAATTTTGACAATCTAGCTTTAACTGAGGAACAGGTACATAAAATAATAGTTACAAAAGAAGTAGTAAAAAAAGTTGAAGCATTTAAAGATGGTCCACCTTGTCTTAACAAACTAGCTGCAGAAGGTTTTGGTGATGGCTCACGCAACAATGGTTTATTTAATATAGCTGTTTACCATAAACAAGCCGACCCAGATTCCTGGGAAGATAAAGTTATGGAGTCTAATAATAAATACATGAGTCCACCATTAGGTTTCCAAGAAGTTAAACAGTTAATGGGTTCTATTGGTAAACGTGGTTATGATAAATATAGGTGTAAAGACCAACCAATTTGTGGTGTTTGCAATCCAGCTTTATGTAGAACTAAAAAGTTTGGAGTTGGTTTTGAAGAAGAACAAATGCCAGCATTAGAAACTTTATCTAAAATGAATTCTAATCCACCGCAATGGTTTTTAAATGTTGCAGGTAAGAGAGTAGAATTAAAAACTGAACAATTACATAATCCTAATTTATTTGCGATAGCAGTATTAGACCAAGCTAATGTTATATCACCAATACCAAAAGCCAAAGACTGGCGAGAGATTTATTTAAAACCTTTGATGTTAAGTTTACAAGAAACA
>Ga0209535_1000843_pt1 | contig 21302 bp, 22 predicted proteins | sample LinPmetageLP28_FD_184041 | JGI IMG/M metagenome (GOLD analysis project Ga0209535, IMG submission 184041) | Marine viral communities from the Pacific Ocean - LP-28 (SPAdes) (version 2) | ecosystem: Environmental > Aquatic > Marine > Oceanic | place: Pacific Ocean | collected 2009-08-22
TCAATGCCGCAATGGAGATGTCACCAATATCAAATGGCTTGATAGACGACCTACATAGGATTTTACCAGGCAACGCAGAACTGGAACAGAAACTTGACAGCATCAGAGGCCAGCTTGAGAAGGCAGGCTTGAAAGAAGCCGGTGAAGAAGCACTAGAAGGCAATGCATTTGCACAGGCAGTACAACAAGCCAAAGCGGCAGGCATGAAAAAGGGCGACAAGTTCAAAGTCGGTGACGAAGAACACACATTAAGAGATAGCGATTTTGAAGGAGAGAGCACAAGAGATATGACTACAGAAGATAAAAAACAAGTAAACGAGGCAATACAGATTTCAACAGATTCACCACAAGAAGCATCAATGATGATGCAGATTTTAAAACTTGCAGGTGTACAACAAGTAGACTCAGCAATGATCAATCAAGAACCTGAGCATGGTTCAGACATGGATCCAGGTGCGTTGAACAAGCAAATGGATGTTCCAGGTGATGATGCAATGGGCAGTATGCAGATGGCTAAAATGAGAGACATGATGACTGCACCGGAAGAAGAGAAAGCAGAAGAAACATTTGCAAATTCAATGGGTGACGAGAAAGAAGAACCAAAATATCAAGACACAGACACATTGGTAAATTTCCATTCAGGTGGACTTAACTCACAAAAACAACAAGTTAGAAAAGAATACCCAGGCGACAATCCACTAGCAGTAAAAGAAGATACGATATCTGAAGAGGATGTAGCTAACAGTTTAAGAGCACAGTACGAAGGTTTCAAAGCACAGTACCAAGAAGCGGCAAAACCTGACTTCTTAGACATGGACAAGGATGGCGACAAGAAAGAGCCAATGAAGAAGGCCATCAAAGACAAAGAAGCAAAGTAATACTTTTCCTTACTACCAAACAGCATTAAATACTACACTATGGCGTATGTATCACTAGATAGCGACCAAATTAAAAAGGCGCACAAGAAACACAAATACACGAAGACCCAGGTCGAACAGCTTGAGAAGTGCATGGATCAAAAACACGGTCCGTTATTCTTTATGAAAACGTTCATGAAGATACAGCATCCTGTGAAAGGTTCTATACCTTTCGAACCGTTCCCATATCAGGAGCGTTTGATCGAAAGTTACAACGACCATAGATTTTCGATTGCCATGCTACCTAGACAGACAGGTAAGACTACATGTGCATCAGGTTTCCTTATTTGGTATGCCATGTTCAAACCGGATTCACAGATACTGATCGCGGCCCACAAATACGCAGGTGCATCAGACATCATGTCAAGGGTGCGTTATGCCTATGAGATGTTGCCCAGCTGGATCAAAGCAGGTGTGACACAGTACAACAGGAACAGCATAGAGTTTGACAACGGCTCAAAGATATCAGCAACCACGACAACAGAGAACACAGGACGGGGTATGTCACTTACACTAGTTTATTGTGATGAGTTTGCATTCGTGCAACCACCTGAGAAGGCCAAGGAGTTTTGGACATCACTATCACCTACACTATCAACTGGTGGTAAGTGCATGATAACAAGCACACCCAACTCAGACGAAGATCAGTTCGCCATGATATGGAAAGAAGCCAACAAAAGATTTGATGAATATGGCAACGACAAACAAGTAGGAACTAATGGTTTCTACGCCATGAAGGCACACTGGTCAGAACACCCAGACAGGGATCAAGTATGGGCAGATGCAGAGAAGGCGAGGATCGGTGAGGAAAGATTCAGAAGGGAACACGAATGTGAATTCCTGATCTACGATGAAACATTGATAAGCAGTATACATCTGGCAGACATGGAAGGTTCAACACCAGTAGAAACAACAGGACAGGTGCGTTGGTTCAAACGTCCAACACCGGGTAACACGTACCTTACAAGCCTTGATCCTGCTATGGGTACAGGCGGTGACTACGCCGCAATACAAGTGTTTGAACTGCCTAGCTTTGAACAAGTGGCAGAATGGCATCACAACACAACACCCATGAACCACCAAGTAAGAATATTACAGAGCATCAACAAGCACATACACGACACGATAATGGAAAAAGATACCAGTGCAACACCACAAATATTTTACAGCATGGAAAACAACTCAATAGGTGAAGCGGCACTTCTAAGAGTCATGGACATAGGTGAAGAAAACATACCTGGCATGTTCTTGTCTGAACCTATCAGGAAAGGACACAGAAGGAAGTTCAGGAGAGGATTCAACACAACAGCAAAACACAAAATAGATGCCTGTACAAAATTTAAAGAACTGGTTGAGAACGACAAGATGAAAATTAATTCTCAATTACTGATATCAGAACTAAAAGACTTTGTTTCTTCGGGCATGAGTTTCAAAGCAAAACCCGGACAACACGATGATCTAGTCAGTGCTTGTTTATTAATGACACGTATGATAAAAACATTGGCTGATTTTGACCCTAAAATATTCGAAAAATGGACTGATAGAACATCAGAGCTCAAACCAATGCCTGTGTTTGGATCTTTCTATGGTTAAGAAACAAACTAAATAATGCTACATGAACCCAAAAAATTCACAGGACCTATTTAACAAGATCAGATCACAGTTCACGAACATCAGACTAGGTGATGAGAACGGTGCCGCGACAGCAGATCCAAACGATGCTGTGTTCTTTGAGTTTGAATTCCAGGAGGATTCCGACACATTTGGTTCAGTGAGCGTATCAATAGCAGACGGTGACACAATGAAAGTTTTTTACAACCGTAATCTAGTGGACAAGATTGACGAGGACAGCAAGGGCGAATGGTATGCATTCCTCAAGGAACTAAAAGACTTTGCAGTAGAGCATCAATTGAGATTCGATGTGCGTGATATCACTAAAAACAACCTAACGAAGCAGGACTATGAAAATCTTGCAGATACGAACAAAACGGTAAATACTGATGGAATGTCAGAAGAACTTAACAGAATCACTAAACTAGCAGGTGTTGAAAAGGCACCGGTTGCAGAGGGCTTAACAGGCACTTCAAAAAGCTCATTCGAGAACCTAAACAAAACAAAATTAATAATCAGACACAAAGGAAAAGTTGACGAGACCGTGCCAGGTGCAAGATCAAGACAGATACAATCACTTTACATCGAAAACGAAGAGGGTGAGAGATTCAAGTATCCAATGACACACCTAGCAGGAGCGAGGGCCATGCAAAGACACGTTTCAAATGGTGGGAGACCGCATGATGAATTTGGACAGCACATTGTATCGACATCAGAGGACATAGCCAAATTAAATTCCTTCTCAAGATACGTTACCAACAAAGATCAATTGAATGATAACGCAGGCGACATCATTGAACAGACCAAACTGAAACTGGAGAATCTAAGAGGTTACATGAAAAACATTGCCAAACAAAGTCATTATGAAGCGGCATCTAAAGATTTCAAAACAGCAGACGAACAAATACTAGACGACGAGACAGTTGCAAAATTAAGAGAGAAGTTCACTTTAACAAACCTAGATAACAGAGTAGAGGACGCACTACCACTTATCAACAGAATCATGAGTGAGTACGATGATGAGGATCAAATGAAGATCAAGGACACTACTCCTACCGTACTACCTAAAGACACTGATCCAATAGATGCCCCAGTAGAGCCACAAGTTGATCACGGTGCAATAGTACAAAGTTTCTTGACTGATCCCGACGCTAAATTAGTTTTAAGAAAAGATCCATCAGCAGACAAGATGTTGTCAGCAACGAAATTCAAAGACAAGAGCACAATGCTTGGTTCAATACTTTCGGACATAGCATCGAGGATGTTATCAAAGACTCCAGAAGAAGATAGGATTGCCAACTTCGCCAGCAGAGTTGCAGATGGCATAGAATCAGAAGGATCTAATTCATTCAAGCCAGGGCCAGACTACAACAGCAACAAGAAGATAGCAGTACAGTTGGCAAAGAGATACATCGACGACTACAAGAAAATGCAACAAGATCCAGGATATGCAGACGAAGTAAGAATGGATCCAGCCACTTATGCACCTAAGAAAAAAAGAAGCGGTGGAGTGCATGGTGAGGCAGAGGAATTTGTAGAATGGGCAGAAGGTGTTGCTAATGAATACGCAACTCCTAAAGATGAGGAAGATAGAAAAGCAAAAATGAAAGCTATACAAGATTTACAGATGGATCCAAACACCAGCAAAGATCCAGAACTACAAGCAGAAATCCAAAAGAAAAAAAAAGAACTTGGAATGCAGAAAGAGGAAAACCAATTGGAAGGCCTGACCTTCGAGGACATCAAACCTTACGTTTCAATGTACACGGACAAAGATGGCAAGAAAGTGAATGCCGTGCTAGACAAAGACGGTAAAGAAGTTTTCAAAACACATGACGCGAAAGCGGCAATGGCATACCTTTCACAGAACTACGACAAACTTAAAAAAGAAGACAATGCTCCAGACATGGTGATCAGAGATCCGGATGATGAAGCAGATGACAAAGAACAAGAAATAGCAAAAGACCAGGAAGAAGCAGAAGAAATCAACAAAGAACTAGATAGAATCAAACAACTAGCTAACATCTAAAAAACACCCACTTTACCAATAATAGTAGTAGACAACTGATAAATATAGTTGTATATTATGTACTATATGTCTAATATACATTTAGGCAAATTAAGGCAACTTAAAACTAACAAACATAGGCACACAAGGAGGCTTACATTATGGCATCATTAGCTGAAATAAGGGCGAAGTTAAAATCTCAAGAAGTGAATCGCTCCACTTCCAACACAGGCGGAGACAACGCCATTTATCCACATTGGAACATAGCAGAAGGATCAGAAGCAGTACTTAGATTCTTACCCGATAAGGATACAACAAATACATTTTTCTGGACTGAAAGAAACATGATCAAATTACCTTTCGCAGGTATCAAAGGTCAGACTGATTCCAGACCAGTACAGGTACAAGTACCGTGTATGGAGATGTATGGCAAGACATGCCCAGTACTTACGGAAGTTCGACCATGGTTCAAAGACAAGAGCATGGAAGACATGGGTAGAAAATATTGGAAAAAGAAAAGTTATATTTTCCAAGGTTTTGTTACAACAAATCCGTTGGCAGAAGACTCAACACCTGAGAATCCGATCAGAAGATTTATAATCGGACCTCAGATCTTTAACATCATTAGAAGTGCATTACTGGATCCAGAGATGGAAGAGATGCCTACTGATTATGTAAAAGGTGTTGACTTCAGAATCAACAAGACAACCAAAGGTGGTTACGCTGACTACTCAACATCAAAATGGTCAAGAAGAGAAAGAGCTCTAGACGAAGCAGAAAGAGCCGCAGTAGACACACACGGGTTACACAACCTAGGTGACTTCAGACCAAAAGAGCCAACTGACGCAGAAGTAAAAATAATCAAAGAATTATTTGAGAAATCTGTAGAAGGTGAAGCTTTCGATCTAGAGCAATATGGACAGTATTACAGACCCGCGGGAATGGCTTACCAAGCTAAACCGCAAGTGACTGTACCAACAGCGAGTCCAGTAACTGAAACTGCCCCAGCGGCGGCACCAGTGACTGAATCTGCACCAGCACCACAACCAACAGCGGCTCCGGTAACGGCGGCTCCTGCAGGTGACAGTGCCAAGAGAGCAGAGGACATCCTGAAGTTGATCAGATCAAGACAAGCAAAATAATCTGACATTTTACCAAGGCCCTGATATTGACGTTAGGGCCTAGGTATGCTAATATATTATACACAAAGGATAAAATTATGACAAAAGTATTTGACGCAACTAAATTTAGAAAGAGCATTACAAAATCAATCCAAGGTCTGGGCATAGGATTTAGCGATCCCACAGACTGGATATCAACGGGAAATTACGCATTAAACTATTTGATGACTGGCGATTTCAACAAAGGAATTCCACTAGGTAAGGTAACTGTTCTTGCAGGAGAATCTGGAGCAGGTAAATCTTACATAGCATCAGGGAACATAATCAAGAATGCACAGGATCAAGGTATCTTTGTCATATTGATCGACACTGAGAACGCACTGGATGAGAAATGGTTACAAGCATTGAAAGTGGACACATCAGAAGATAAACTTTTAAAATTAAGTATATCAATGATCGATGATGTAGCTAAAACTATCTCAGAGTTCATGAAAGGTTACAAGGAAGCACACTCAGACGACAAAGAAGGTGCACCTAAAGTGCTATTTGTTATAGACAGTTTAGGCATGATGCTTACCCCAACTGACGTCAATCAGTTTGAAGCAGGAGACATGAAAGGTGACCTGGGTAGAAAACCAAAGGCACTGACAGCACTTGTGAGAAACTGTGTTAACATGTTTGGTTCGTGGAACGTTGGACTTATAGCAACCAACCACACATATGCATCACAGGATATGTTTGATCCAGATGACAAGATATCAGGTGGACAAGGCTTTATCTATGCCAGTTCGATCGTTATTGCTATGAAGAAACTTAAACTAAAAGAAGATCTAGACGGTAACAAAGTAACAGATGTGAGAGGTATAAGAGCCGCTTGTAAAGTCATGAAAACAAGATACTCCAAACCCTTTGAATCAGTACAGGTTAAGATTCCGTATGAAACAGGTATGAACCCATACAGTGGACTAGTTGACTTATTTGAGAAGAAAGGTGTGCTAGTACAACAAGGAAACAGACTGAAATACATCGATAAAGCAGGTAAAGAACACATCGACTTTAGAAAACAATGGATAGGTGATAAATTAGATATGCTAATGGCAGACTTTGAAGAAGACACAGACTTTGCTGACAAAGTTGAGGAGCCGGAAGCAAAAATAAAAACTAAAAAAGCTGACCCAATTAAAGAATCAAAATAGATGATAGACTTTACACACGAAGACATTGAACGTTTGTGGAACTCAATTGTACATTACGTCCCTGAGAGACAGAAATTGGACATGGCTATTGATTTCATTAAGAGTTTAGAGGACATCGGTGTAGAGCATGATGAAATAAAAGCATCTGCAGAATACGATCCAAAACTTGAAGAAGCCGTCAACACTGTGTTCGAGGAAGACGAAGTGGACGAGGATGGATATAGTGAGGATGAATGATAAACTGGTACAACGAAGTAAGTAGAAACCTAGCTAAGATACCCGATTGTGTAGCGTACTTTGACCAAGAATTAATAGAAGCAAAGAAGCAGTGCAAAATATACGGCAATCTAGAAAAAGCGGCCGCTTCATTGCCTGGCATAGTTGAGGAAAGATTTGGACAACTACAACAGCTAGAAGCAATACTAGAATACCTAAACATAGAATTAAGAAGATTAAGATCCAAGACTTTCAGAAAATTCCTTGAAAACTACAACAGAGCATTGAGTAGTAATGACGCAACAAAATATGTTGACGGGGAAGATGATGTTGTTGACATGACAAAAATAATCAATGACTTTGCACTGATAAGAAACCAGTGGCTATCCATCACCAAAGGCTTGGACCAAAAACAATGGCAGATAACAAATATTGTTAAATTGAGAGTGGCGGGCATGGAAGATGCCGATATCTAATAGAATCATACTCACAGACGTAGACGGCGTGTTGTTGGAATGGGAACACCATTTTACCAAATGGTTACAGCTACGGTCGTATTTTGACAAGCAGGGAATTAGGAATTATCCTTACAAGTTAGTGGACACCGGACAGGACGACTACGAGATGGCTAACAGATTTGGTGTTAGTAAAGATACAATCCGACAAGAAATCAGAGAATTTAATAGAAGTGCATGGATGGGAACACAAAGACCTATGTTAGAATCGCAAACTTGGGTAAAACTTTTAGCGGCAGAAGGTTGGACGTTTGTACCAATTACATCACAGACATCGGACATACCAGCACAGTGTCTACGTAAGAAAAGACTAGGTGAATTATTTGGTGACCATATCTTTATGAATTACCACATACTAGGCACAGGAGCAAACAAAGATTCGGCATTATCGGAGTTTCACGATACTGGACTGTATTGGGTCGAGGACAAGCCTAAGAACGCTCTAGCCGGGCTCAATTACGGTTTAAAGCCTATATTAATCGACCATCCATACAACAGAGATTTTAATCACCCCGAGATCATACGTGTAAATAATTGGAAACAAATACACGAGATATTATCCAAATGAAAATTTATGTAGGTTGGGATTCAAGAGAAGACATTTCATACCAAGTGTGTGAACACTCTATCAAACGTAGAGATCCCGAAGCAGAGGTACAACCACTCAAACAGAACGAGATGAGACAGCAAGGCATCTACACTCGTGAAGTTGACAAACTGGCAACAACAGAATTCACGTTCACAAGATTCTTTGTTCCGCATCTTAACGACTACAAAGGGTGGGCGGTGTTCTGTGATTGCGATTTCCTTTGGAAGATACCAACAAAAGAACTAGAACAGTACTGTGATGATTCAAAGGCAGTGGTGTGTGTGCAACACGATTACACACCGGAAGAGGGATCAATCAAGATGGACGGACAGGTGCAGACAGCATATCCAAGGAAAAATTGGTCAAGCATGGTGCTCTGGAATTGTAAGCATGAGAAGAATAAAATACTGACTCCGGAGTTCCTGAATAAACAGACTCCAAAATTCCTACACAGATTCAGCTGGTTAGAAGATTCAGATATCGGATCACTACCACATGAATACAACTGGTTGGTGGGTTGGTACAAAGAACCAAAAGATGGCGCACCAAAAATACTACACTACACAGAGGGCGGACCATGGTTTGATGGTTACAGGGATTGCGAGTACTCCGACGATTGGAAGAAAGAAGTCATCAACCTGTTCAGTGCATAATGGAATTTTTCAAAAGACTACACAAAAAATATTACCATACAGATCCAGTAGAACACATCATCGGACAACAGATACTTAAATTGGCAGAGTACGATGACCTGTATGAGAATCAAACACGTTTCGAGGGTACAGTCTGGACAAAATTTAAAGAGACACACAACTTAACTTGTCAGTTTCATAACGACCTTAAGGACATAGATCTTTCAAAGGACATCACATGCTTATGGTTCTTCCGAGAACGAGCTGATAGATCTGCTGGAAATGATATATTATTAAAAGATAAAACAATAACCTATAATCCAAATGCACTTTTTGTTACATCATCAAAAGAAATTAAAATTGTTGAACGGAAGAAATTCTTTCCTAGGAGACCATGTGTACAAATAGACATAAACAACGAGATGTATTTAAATATAAAAAAAGGATTGGACATAAATGAGTGAAGGTGAACGATTTCTAGATAAGTGTCTCACAACAACAGTAAACTTACAACCGTGGCCGCACCAAATCATCAACGACACATTAAGTCAAGAGGCCTTTGCAAAGCTGAAGGACAGTTGCTTCAAAACAACATTGACCAAGACAACAGAACTACATCATATCTTTCCAGATCAATACAGAGACTGGGGCATAGACTTCTACGATGAAACTGTGGACATATGCACCAACCTGTTGAGAAAAATAAAAGAACTTGTTGGAGTTTATCCAGCAAGTAGATCATATGAGAATCTAGGAGTGAATGCACACATATCTATAACCCCGCCACTGCCATACAAGTTCCATGTACATCAAGAAGGTCTGGAAAAAATATGGAGTTCAGTGACTTACATCACACCTGAGAAGAATATTGGGACAAAGATGTATACCAAACAAACAGAGAAATCGTTTGTCAGTGAAGCTCCATGGATTCCTAACAGCACATTTATATTTTGTGGACAAGAAGGTCAAACATGGCATTCATATGAAAGCGATCAAAAATGCAACAGGATCACATTGAATCTTTTTATACAAAAGACACGTAAAAAAAAATGTTTTATGGAGTTTTCTGATCTTTAATAAAATCTTGTAGAGCGTTGATGTCTGCATTAAGATGTCTTTGCTTTACCTTATCCCAAACAAAGTTATCCCTGTTGTTGATGTTTAGGTGTGTACGCACCTGCTTACCTGTATCGTCAAACATCTTCTTTGCCTTGAACACAACAGTTGGCAAATAGAGGCATCTTCCTAACTTACGTGCAACTTTCTGTGTGTACGAATCAACATGCCAGTGCCAAAAGAAAGGTGGAGCCAAGTAGCCTAGTGTGTTAATCCAATTTTTGTGTACAGCAAAGTGTGCCGCGGGTAATGGATTGTCTGGCCATAGTTTTATTTTATCTTTTAGGTTCAGTGTGCCTTTTGTTCTACCGTCACTAGGTACAACCATTAGAATCTTGTCCTTGTATTCGTCTATTTGCTTTTTTATTTTTTCATCCCATCCTGTTGTTTGCACTTGCACATCGTCGCCCATTAACATCATGATATCGTGTTTAGCTTTCCCGGCCATAAGATTCCAACTGTAACAAGTGGATTGATTTGGACCAACAGTATAATGCTTTTCGTCCAACAGATCCTTGTACTTTTCTAATGCAGGGTCGTCATCGTTGAGATAGAAAAGAAATTCAGTTTCACCTTGCTGTGTAGATGTCGCTGTGTCGACCAGGCGCTTTGCTAGTTCGGGCCTGCCCCTCGACGGACAACAAAAAGAAATCATATTAGCTTGTTCTTCCAAGTCTCTGGGGTCTTGTCGTTTATAATTTCTAAAGGTAAATGATACTGAAACTTCTTTGTACCTCTGGTTCTAATGTACTCGGCTGTCTTTTTAACCGACTGTCGCATATTGATTGCCGTGCTGTAACCTAATAGTTCTCTTGCTTTGTCCGATGAACACACTGCTAGTTTAACTTCTTTGGGTCTATCTTTATGGTGTATTGGATCTAAATTAATTCCTGTTTCGTTAGCACAGGCCTCTGCTAACTCGTTGATCGTTATAGGTTCTTCGTCTGGTCCGATATTAATGACTTCTCCAATCACATTATCTTGGAATGCAAGTGCATTCAAACAATACAAGCAATCATCAATGTAACTGAAACATCGTTGCTGTTCTCCATCTCCGTATATGATGGGTTGTTTGCCTTGTAACATCCTGTTCAACATTATGGACATCACATTCCGGAACGGGTCATCATACTTCTGTCTCGGTCCAACAATGTTGTGTGGCACGGCGATAACATATTCTACCCCGTGTGTTTCGCACAAATTTCTTAGCACATCCTCACCGGCCTTCTTTGCGATACCATATGGATCCTGTGGACGACACTCATAATCTTCCTTGTACGGCATCTTGTCATGGTGCCCATACCTTGCCATGCTCGAACAATACACAATACGTTTTACTCGATTTCTTATTGCCGCTGTGATTGTTGTGACTGACGCTTCGAATATATTTCTTGTGACAAGCACTGGGGAGAACACAGACAGTCCTTCGTAGGCAGTAGCGGCGGTGTGATACACTATGTCACAACCTTCCATGGCTTTGGTCATGTTCTCTAGATCACAACAGTCTACCTGGTGGAACTCCACGTCCTGTGGAACGTTATCTGCGTAACCACCGATCATGTTGTCATTGCCGGCAACAGTGTGACCTTCTGATAGCATTAGGTCTGCTAGGTGTGACCCTAGGAATCCTGCGACACCTGTTATGAAAATCTTCATATGTCTATTTACTTTTACCTTTTTTACGCCACACTACATCCGGCCAAACCTTGATCATGATTTCAAATCCAGTTTTTCTTAGATGTTTTTCAATTTCTAGATTACTGCTACCATATTTTTTTGAATTATTATTCAGTTCTATCATTAGATAGTCAACATTTTTCAACGTATTCCCAGCACCTTTGAGAACTTCCATTTCAAAGCCTTCAACATCGATCTTGATTAAATCAACATCATCGAGATTCAAGCTGTCTATGGTTACCATGGGTATGGTGCCGTCTCCCATTACACGTTTTGCCTGTGTGAAATTATCTTCAGACAATGATATCATTTTTTCTTCATTGCCCACTGCGAGTTGATGTGTTTCAACATCTTCGGGACAATTCTTCACAAGGCATTCGTAATGAACGGGGTCTGGTTCAAAAGCTATCACTCTCCCACAAAACCCATTCATGGCCATGGTCCATGTGCCCACCCATGCTCCGATGTCTAGCACATGGTTGAACTTTATATCTTTACTGTTGCAGTGTATGATAAGTTTTTCGAGACACTTGTTCTGTGTAAAATTTTTATCTTTTTTCCAATCCTCGATGTGTACATCGTTTGACGGTACCCAGAATCCATTAATTTTTTCAATAGACATTCCATATATCCTTTACAAGAGGTTGCAATATGTCTGCCCATTCCCGCTGTCCAACTACATTTGGATGTTCATCTAAATCCGAAACAACAAATTTATTTTTGAGACACCAGCCATGTTGGGTCTCATCAAAACTACCTTGTAGTTTATAAAAGCGTTTTTGGTCTACTTGTTCCAACAGCCTTCTACACTCATTGGTTCGTGGTCTATCAAATCCATTGTACAGTGCGTTGAACATCAAGTATGGAGTCTTGTTCAGTTTTAGAAACGACTGCATGTAGAGTATTTGCAGAGCGGTTCTGATCTGTCCATCGGCCTCCAGTGCCGGTGAGTAGTGTGTGTCTCCGTCATGTATCCATGGAGTGAATGGTAGATCCTTGTACTTGGGAGGTGATAGCGGATCAACCATCTTCCATGTGTGCCAGTGTGTGTTACTACGAGAGGTTGTCAGTGCCTCACGCCTGTTGTAACTGGTGAGTCCTATCAACACAAAGGTCTTCTTTAATTTAACCTGTGGCAATCTACGTACTATCATCTCGTTGCTGACTCCGTTGTCTGCAATTTTAAAAAAATCAGCACCTAGTTTCTTAGCCAGCACTGATCCACACGTGTGCGGAGCTTCGGCCCTTACACCGTATTTTTTTTTGAAAGTACTTTTGTTCGCAATATTAGTCGCACGTGCACCAGATTCAATTCCCTTGATATAATCCGGGACACCATTGCCCATTGCGAAAGAACATCCGAAGTGTATTAATTTTTTTTTCATTACAATATTCCCTTGTCCATTAGTATCTCAACTGCCTTACCATTCTCAAACTCCTCCGGCGTGAACTGTTGGTATGCCAAACTATACAACCATTCTTCAGCACCAACAAAGAAAGGATCCTCTATGTCTGCCAGTTCTTGTCCTGCAATCTCCTTGGCAAAACTCTTGTTATCAGCAATAGTCGGTATACCCATGCACTGTGCTTCTATGGCCGCTATCGAACAACTTGTCACCAGACACCAAGCATCCTTCAGGTCTTCTGCCAATGGTACCTTTGCCTCACTTGGTCCTGACGTTCCCCTGCCACGTGGTTTCTCTCTTATTCTAATCGGTCTGTCTGTGTACCTTTTGATTTGTTCCACAGTTTCCTCTAACCAGTTGGGTCTGTCTAAGTAATTGTGTATGCTGTCCGAGCTCGGACACACCAATACGTAAGATCCCTTGAAGTTTGGTGCTTTTATTTTCATGCCAAACTTATCAAACCTATCAGACTTACAGTCTCTGATGTAGCTGGCATGTATCTTATTCCTACATATACGCCAGTAGTGATTGTCAGGCTTTAGATCGTTGTTGTCAAACCTTCCAAAGTACGGTGTATCTGTGAACCAGTACTGATGTTTGCGTTCTTCTAATTTCTTGACCATCTGCATGTTGTTGTTCACAAATCCCCAATACATGGAATTTGCCAAGGGTTCTGTTGCGACATTGTTGTCTAGGATATTAACCTGCTCGGGCCATGACTGCTTGACACCATCAAACACTTCCCATGCCTTGCTCTTCTTGTTGTTAAATGGTGCGTAGATTGTTAACATCTATGAATTCCTTAAGCTGGTTAGCCCAATCCCTATGTCCTATTGCAGACGGATGCCAATCGCCGGGTGAGCAGTGTTGATTATGTTTTTCAGTATAGTCCTTGTGCGATGTGTCTGGTTTGTAATATCTTGTCATGTCAATTGACCTAAAAAGTGCTTTTACATCATCTGATTTGGCTTTTATTTCTGTGTCGGATATTGTTTTGTACATAACGTATGGATATTTTTTGACTTTGAAATAGTTCTGTAAATTGACTGCGGCTTCTATTGATTCATACTGCATCATTTCGTCCATATCCAAATTGCCTGTATTGAAAAGGTATTTGAAGAATTTTTGTGTATTCGTGTTTATGTGCGGCTTGTAAGTTCTCCATGCTGTTGAAAGTTCAGGAAATTTATTTTTCTTATATCCATCAGTTGTTGGGAAGTCAAATCTCTGTCCCGACGTGATACCTATCACAAAAAAACATTTCTTGGCCAACTCTACGTTTCTCTCGCACCAAACTTTTGTGCTCACGCTGAGTCTCTTGTTGCCACGACCGCCACCGCCCATGTGACGTGCTGTTTCTAGGTCCATTATCTCGGCTAGTTCCATTCCAACGTGTGTGTTCACACCTTCCTTGGGTCTCTGGGTTAGGAATGAACATCCGTTGGTAAAAATATGAGTGGGTTGCATAATAATATAATTAATTATACACTAAAGACACCCATGGCGCAACTTGTAAAAAACATTACCAGCATAAAATATTTCTTGGACAAGCATGATATAGTTGATCCATCCTACGATATCAACATGAATTATCATTCTAAAGCACCAGACAGTAAATGGAAAAGTTTACCAACTTTTGTTGCAGAATTCAACAACTGCACAGTAAACAGTTTGCCCGTGCTAGTCACAGAAGACAGACACATGGTCACAGAACATGTTTGGCCCATGCTGGATAGGTACAAGAAAAAAGGAAAGAAACATCACGGACTGTGGGACAAATGGGATGATGAGATCAACATCAACATGCCACCGGTGACCAAGCAGTTCAATGACGAAGACAAATATGTGTGGTTGCCCATAGACAAGCACAGCACAGGCAATCCATGGCACATATGGATTGATATCATCAGTAAGTTCAGATTGGTAGAGAAGAGGTGGAGAAATAACTTTACGAAATACATTTACATACTTGCCAATCCTAGTCCATACTTTGACAAGGTGGCAAAAGAGTTTTTCCCTAATTTAAAATACTATGTGATGCCACCGGGAGAGACATGGAAGTTCCAACATCTAATAGTGCCGTCCATGAGTAACTGCCAAGACGGAGTAGTAACTCCAAACTTACCACCATGGCTACGGCACTTCAAAGGATCATTTGGAATACCCGAGACACAAAAGCCATTCAGGAAAATATTTGTATCACGCGATAAAGCACATACTAGAAAATTAAACAATGCCGGAGAACTGTTAATGGCGCTGAAAGGTTGGGAAAATGTAATACTCGAGGACTTGCCAATAAGAGAACAGGTCAAAGTATTTGCGGAAGCAACTCATGTACTGTCAACACACGGAGCCGGACTGGTCAACATCCTATGGTGTAAAGAAGGAACTAAAATTATAGAATTGCAAGATGTAAAAATGTTGCACAAGAAAGTGTATCCGTTATTGTCACACAGCTTAAAATTAAAACACGAACTCTATGTTGCAAAAACAATACCAATATCTCGTGGCGGTAAAAAACCAAAAGGAGTGAAAAGACTTAATGATCTAATAAATTTTGATGTAAACATTCCTGATTTGATTAGACATCTAGACTGATATCAATTATAATATAACCATGTATTCATTGTTACAGAAAAAACCAACAGTACAGACAGATCCTTACCCACATGTGATCATAGAAGACGCCTTACCATGGGATCTCTACGAGGCACTGGAAAACAGTTTTCCGGAAGGCATGGTCATGCAACAACAAAATGCCTACGATGATGGAATCTGTTTTAGGCTGAAAGCAGATAAACTACTGGATCCAACAGGTAGTGTGCCCGGAGTATGGAAAGAATTCACACGTTATCACACATCTGCAGAATGGTTCAACCAAGTGAACGAACTATTCAGACCTTATATGCCAAACGTGCTACACAAAACATTTACAGAGGATGACTTGGGTGCAAGGGGTTGGGCCGACGAAAATAAAAATATATGGACTGATTGTCAATTGGTCATGCACAAACCCATAGAAGACAGGACCACACGTACACCTCACATAGACAATCCAATGGAGATGTGGGCAGGACTATTGTATATGCCATGTTCAAACGATCAAAGCACCGGTGGAGAATTTCAAATTTACTCGACACAGTCCAGTGTGCATAAAGTTGACAAGAAAGCGGGAAGGCAAATTTACGACAGTGATCTCGGCACGGTGGTCAAAACAATACCTTACAAGAGGAACACGTTTGTGATGTTTGCAAACAACTCACCAAACACTGTACACGGTGTATCTCTGAGGCAAGATGCAACACTAAACAGGAGAAGTGTCAACATAATTGGTGAATTCAAAAGAGGTTACGCAACAATGTACAATGTGCAGGAAGTGAAATAATGAACTACGCTGTGAGGACTGAAAGGCCCAACACTGAAAAATATGTTGAGAGTGCGTCGAGGGGAATGGCAAACTGTAAACTCACTAACTACGAGACAGTGTTAAGCACGACCGACTTTGATAAAGTTGTGTTCATGGGAGTGTTACGTGGTACCCATTTGGTCTACAAACATTGCCAAGATAATAAAAAAGATTTCTACTACATAGACAGACCTTACTGGGGAGAAAGCAGGGCGACCCCGTACTGGATGAGGTGTGTGAAGAATCAACATGTCAAGACATTCGTTGATCACAGACCAGATGATCGATTCAAACAGCAGTTCAAAGATCCCATAACACCTTTCCACAAGAATGGATCGTATGTGTTGGTGGTACCACCAAGCCATGCCATGGCGGAGATGTTTGACGGCAAGGACTGGCTAGACAACACAATGAAAGTATTAAAAGAGAACACAGACAGAGAGATTATTGTGAGAGAGAAACCCTACAATCCCAAAGCAGTGATAGATGGAGAGGGAAAAATGATTCCTGGTACAAGTGCAAACAACAAACCACCCAAACCGTTTGAATGGGATAAGGTCCATGCTGTTGTGACTTTTAATAGTTCTATATCGATCAAGGCACTCACCAATGGTGTGCCTGCGTTTGCCAACTTTGACAATCCTTGTATGCCTGTGTGCGAACAGGACTTCTCAAAGATAGAAACACCGAGATACGAGGATCCGAGACCTGTGTTGAACAGTCTTGCCTACAACCAATTCACACAGGAAGAATTCAGGAGCGGATACTACATGGAGATATTAGATGGCAGATAAGATTAAACCTCACACGGTCGAGAGAGTAAAGAAAATAAGAGCGTGGGAACTAAAGAACAATTACAGCGAAGCCCAACACATCAAAGGGTTCAAGAAATACAAAAATTATTTTGTGCCGGAGACCATTGTGAAAAGTAGTAAGACTGTTTTAAGTTTTGGTGTTGGCGGCAATGTTGGGTTTGAAAAGGAAATAGCATTTGACAACACAGATTTACAAATTGAATTGTTTGACCCCACTCCCAGGAGCGTGACCCTTATAGATGACATTATAAAGGCATCTAGCCACAAGCTGATAGCAAAAAGATCTGACCACACAGAAAACATACAGGCCTGCAAAAGAATACATTTTAATCCAGTCGCATACAGCAAGGAGAACGGAACGCTACCTTTCTACTTTGACCCCTCACGTGAGGAACAGAATATCACAAAGGCAGTACAGGCGAAACAAAGCTTCTCGCTAGTAAAAAAATACGAACACTACAAATCAGTAGGCGTAGAAACTAAAAATTTAAAAACAATAATGAGAGAACTTGACTTGTCTAAGGTTGACATGCTCAAAGCAGACATAGAAGGACTCTGGTGGGAGTTTGGCAACGAAGTGTTAGACAATAAAATTGATTGTAAGTTTGTGGCACTTGAACTTGAATTAAACTTTGAGGAAGGTGAGAAGATAGAGCCAGCACTAGACAAGGCACAACTGCTGTGTGACAGATTTAAAGCAAACAACTATGATGTTGTCATCAACAGGAGACGAGACAAGCTGATGTTGGAAATGCTTTTCATAAGGAAAGATGCATATGAAAGTTGAGATATTTAGAAGGACAGTAAAGGACAGACGTAGGGGTGCCAGTTGGGATCTGTTACAACACATGGCCACGGGTATAAGGGCATGTGGCGATGAACCTGTTATTGTCAATGAAAATAAAGTTGGTCCATGGGATAAAAATGAGATGGAGCCCACGGCACCTATCGGTTGCATGTTTGGATATGGCGGTACTAATCAAATGCATCACACCAAAGGGAGAAGAAGAGATCTAGTGGAACGTGCCAAGAAGAAAGGCATACACATAATAACATTTGACGGTGGAATACTTTCTAGTTTTGGCAACACTATAACTGATCCAAATCATCACTGGCGTGTAGCACTGTACTCTCCCATGAATAACGGAAACTTCCTGAGCGACAACAGTCCTCCTGACAGATGGCAACGTATGAAAAATCTATGGAACATCAACTATGCCCCATGGAGAAAGTCAAACCAAGATGATCCAATACTGTTTGTGCTACAACCACAGGACAACTGGAGCATGAACGAGTTGGATCCCATCAAGTGGTTCAATGATGTGTATGATAAACTGAGACCCGCTACCGACAGGAAATTCATAGTGAGGCCACATCCTAACCATGTTGCCGCAATGGAGAAAAGAATAGATGAATTCCCCGCAGATGTACAGGTGGTGATAGGACAGAAATTTTTCAAGGGAGATGAGAAAAAGCATTACAGATTCAATTACCAAGACGCATTAAATAATTGTCATGCTGTTGTTACTCACAATTCTACTGCCTGCATCGACTCTTGCGTTCGTGGAATACCTACCTTTTGTACCTCAGATCTTGCACTCGCTTGGCCTGTAGCAAACAAAGATCTTAATAATATAGAAACACCAGAATATCCTGACAGGGATCAGTGGGTGTACGATCTCGGATACAAACAATGGACAGAGGCAGAGATAAAAGATGGTACCGTATTCAATAGATTTAAAAAGAAATTAGGATTATAATATGTGTGGCATTTATGGAATAACAGCAAAGGATCCAGAGTTTATACAAAGCTTCATAGATATTTGTAAGCACAGAGGACCAGATGGAGAAAGTGTTTGGACATCTGACACAGTAACTTTAGGACACAATCTTTTAAGTATAATGGCATCACCGGACCAGTCACAACAGCCGTGGAAGACACCCAAGGGCAACATGCTTGTGTATAATGGGGAAATATTCAACTATTACGAATTAAAACAGAAACACACAAACTTTGTGGACACGACAGGATGTGACACAGAATTACTTGCATGGGGATTAGATACATTTGGTTTAAACTTTATTGATGAGATAGATTCAATGCATGGTTTCGCATACTACGAAGTGGCCAAAAAACAAATCACTCTGAGTAGGGATCATGCCGGTATCAAACCTGTGTACTATGCAGAAATAGACCAAGGACTAGTGTTTGGATCCGAGATAAAAGGCATGCTTGATAAAGTTCCGGGCTCACACACAGTTGATAAACTGGCCATGAGTTGCCTTGCATACACGGGGATCAATGCCACACGTAACACTTGTTTTAGTGGGATAAAAAAACTGTTGGCTGGTGAGACTAAAGTTTACAACATAGCAAATAAAAAATTTATAGAAACAAAAAGAATATTCATAAAGCCAACAAGCGATCATTACTTTGCTCCTATTGAGTTTAAGAAAATGGCAAAGAAGACTGTGGAGATGTGTAGCATAGGACAAAGGAAGATAGGTGTGTTCTTAAGTGGTGGTCTAGATTCAAGTCTAATTGCACATGAGCTAAACAAATTAAAAAAGCCTGCTGTAACATTTACGAATATGATGAGACCAAATATCGTAACAGAGGAAGATTTCAATAGCGATGCGAATGCGGCCGGAGAGCTGGCAAAGGTAGAAGGCTATCAACACCTGGTGGTTAAAGTCACACCAGATACTGTCGTAAACAGTTGGAATGATTCAATATACTACATGGAGCAACCCATGTACAACCAGAGTGTTGCCATGTACTACTACACGAACAAAGTTCTGCACGACAACAGTATAGTGGTCACAATGGCCGGAGACATGGGGGACGAGATACTGGGCGGATATCCCAAGTATTGGAAATTAAAGCAGGCAGAATATCTTGAAAGAATGATTGGCAAGAAACGAATAGAATCGTGGGACGATGTGTTAACATTATGGATGCTGAGAATCAAACGTCCACTGGCAGGATTCATGATGGGTGGTACTCTTTCAAAGAAAGATGTATTTGAAGAACTAAAGAAATGCTATCCGGATGACTTGTGGAATCCCAAAGATCCTGTAGCTTCTTACATGGCACTGGACTGTGTCACACAGGTACCGGAGGAGTTCTTTATGAGAAATGATAAATTTGGAATGGCATTTGGCATGGAAGGAAGATTCCCTTTGGCAACAAAGATGTTTATGCAGTACTGCATGAGTATACCTAGTTTCCAAAAAATTGGGATTGAAAAGTTTCAAACAAAATTACCTACTAAAAGAGCCTATGAAAATGTATTGCCAGAGATAATAATTAAAAAGGAAAAAACGGGTTGGACAGTGCCGCTGGGCTATTGGTTAACAAAAGGCCGAAGCACAAGGCTAACTGATTTTTACAACAATGCATTAAAAGATAAGGGCGTCCTGGGTATAATAAAGGCCAGTGCCAAAGCAGGGAAGTCGTTGGTGCCATCGTGGATAGTAAGTGATTGGATAAAAAAATATAAAATGAAAATATGAGATACAAAGTAATAACAACATTCAAACCTGGTGATTGGGACAGATACGCAAGACGCATGGTGCAGTCTGTTATAGACCGATGGCCCGACGTTGACCTCACAGTATACTACGAAGGGCAAGGACCGTATTTCGATCACCAAAGAGTCACATGGGTAGACATAGACAAAGCAAACCCAAAACTGCATAAGTTTAGAGAGCATTACAAAAACGATCCTGTGGCCATGGGCAAACTTGATGAGATCCCGGGCGGTGTGAGACGTTCGGCTAGGCTTGCGACAGAGGGTGGTCTCGATGCAAAGAAAGAATCATACCTGTGGAACGCTGTTAAGTTCAGTTACAAGGTATCCTGTGTTACACACGCAGTCAAGACGTATACCGATTACGATTACGTGATATGGATAGATGACGATACATACACATTCCGAGATATACCTATGCAATTCATAGAAAGCATATGTCCTAACGATACACTGGTAACATACCTAGACAGAGAAAATGATCGTGGTAGTAACAAATATCCAGAGTGTGGACTGGTATGTTACAACATGAAACACAAATTGA
>Ga0209535_1000844_pt1 | contig 21297 bp, 14 predicted proteins | sample LinPmetageLP28_FD_184041 | JGI IMG/M metagenome (GOLD analysis project Ga0209535, IMG submission 184041) | Marine viral communities from the Pacific Ocean - LP-28 (SPAdes) (version 2) | ecosystem: Environmental > Aquatic > Marine > Oceanic | place: Pacific Ocean | collected 2009-08-22
CATCGCCCTAAACACTTCTCCCGCTGGTGGTAGATATAACCTTATATTATTTTCTGTATCTTTATATCTAACCCAAGGCCAGTAAGTAGCGACATAACTACTAGCTAAAGCCGAATTACTGAAATTATCTACTGCGGAGTCTACTGTTTGATTTGTTGGATTCGTAGAATTAACAACGTATAGAGCGTCGGCCCTATCGTTTTCTATCATCTCCAATGCTCTATTAACTAATGTAAGATTATTAGTATAATCTATACCTGGAGTACCAAACAAACTAATATCTATGTCCTCTGGATTTGAATATTTTCTAATACCATCATGAAAAGGATAGTAATCAGTAACTAAACATGTTGAGGTAATTGTATTATTGTACCAAAAAGTAGGGTAGTTAGTTTGATTTACTATATACGTATCTCCATTAGTTCTAGTTTTTCTATACCTATCCCAACCATCATTACCACCATAAGGAATAACTGTAAATTTAAGATAATCACTATCATTATAATAGTTTTGTGTTTGTAACGAAGTGTTACCACTTGGATTAAAGTTATAAGCCCCTACATTGTACTGGTATGTATCCGTAGTTGTCATAGCCGATACTCTATTATCGAAATGGAATCCTAATGTTTTACCTGTCCACGCAGTACCGTTACTATTACACTTATATGGACTTGTTGGATTTGTTCCGTTAAGTCCTTTGTATATAAAGAATGATTTATCAAATCCTTTTTTGCTTGACCAACCTAAATAAGTTCTTGGTATATTATCATTTAAGGTATCATATACTAAATTATAGAATGGTTTAGGTGCTGCGCTATCTGGCCAACCTGAAACCGCCCCACTACTAAATGTATTATTATTTAATTCGGAAGATGCTGGTGGGTTTTGGTATACCTCGTTGGAGAATGTCGCACCACTATAGTCCCTAATTGGGTATCCTTGGAATCCTGCTGGTAATGCGTCTATTGGTGCGTCTTCATCAAATTCAAGCATAATGTATCGACTTCTAATAGGATAATCCCCATTTTCAGTACCTACTTTTATACCTACGTAATTCTGACTACCCGGATTCATTGTACAGTTTTGGTAACTTTCGTATATAATTTGGTTTGCGTCTGTATCGTTTATATCTCTAACAACTAGTGAAAATGATTTAGTGTTTTTATTAATATTTTGTATGGATATTTTAACCATGTCATTGGCGTTATTACCATCTGGAATAAGGATTGTTTTGAATAACTTAAATATCTTATTACCTCTAATTTCTGACATTATAAAAGGTGTTTCAGGCCCTTTTGCCGCTGCTAATGGTTGCCAATCTTCACTATAATTGTCAAATACCGGTTCTTGTCCTATTGATATCTGACTAAATGTTACTGCTGAGGTTGCTAGATTATTCAAACTATTAGCATATATCTCTTCCAACCACATGTTATTATTTTTGTCAAAAGGGTCTGTACCAAATACTTTTGGTAAGTAGTTTTGGGAACTAGAGTCTAAGTTTGTTTGGTAACTAAATTGCGCCCCTGGTCCTGTAAATCCAGAAATAAAGAAATTTTGTTTATAGTTTGTTGTGTTTATAGTTCTAAATTCTTCTGCGGTACAGTCTGGAGATAATGGAGGTGCCGCCAATTGTGGACAAGGTCCTGCTCCATCACCAAATGAAGGTGATTGTTGCACTGTAACACCTGCGGAACCACCTGTACTGTCACCAACATTTCTTGTAAAAGTATTAAGTGAATAATTACCTCTACTTCTTAACTTAGCAACTACCATATCTTGTGTTGCCGCTGTCCAGGTAAACACAGTACCTGATGTTTGTGCTGTCCATCCTTGTGTTCCCCCTGAATGTGCACCAATATTATTACCGTATCTCCAATTTAATTGGAATGTGTATCCTGTACAAGGATACCCTAATGGATTCATAACTCTTGCTCCTGTCCCCGCTCTAAATTCGTTAGATGGGTCGATAACTGAAAAGTTTGCACCATCATCGTGTCGTGATATAGCAGGATTCCATCTAATCGCATTATATGTTGTTCCATTTACTTGTTCTGCAACTCTAGTAGTCTCAAACCCCGTATTATTAATTATTGGATTTGCACCACCATCTGAAGCATTTGTTGAAATAACGAATGTTTCACCACTTAATAAACATAGTGGATAAGCGGTTGTTGTTAGTTCTGAAGCCCAAGGAAGTCCTGCGGATGAAGATGATGGTCCCGCAAAAGAATTACCTCCTGTACTACCTGTTACCACTAATTTTCCACTCCCCCCTTTAGTTGTTGCTGAAAAGATTACCGCTAATTCTATTGCTGATTGAAAATTTGCACCAAAATTACCACCACCACCAGCATTAGTATATTGTGTACCATTTATTGCTGAACCTCCATCTCCATCTGCATTATAACCCCAAGTCCCTCCACTAAATAAACCTGGTTGACCAGTTGAAGGAGCTGTATATACTGAAGGTACTGTTGAAGTTGCTACTTGTCCTGCTGAGTTCAATCCCGGAATACCGTAAGCACCTAAAGCGTTATAACTAACCTCCAGATAGTTTCCATTATTACTACCACCAAAGGATCTAAACACATTGTCATAGTTTGGTACATAACTTAAAGTTATATTCCAAGCAGTACCAGCGTCATATCCAGAATAACCTAAAACTCTAGTCGCATAATATGAATTCGATTCACTTAGGAAAGTTTTAGCAATATACGATTGTTCGTATTGTGGTATATTTGTACCTGGAAAAGTGGTTTTATTTAACCCACCGAAGTAGGTTTGGTATGTGTCGTAACTTGTTACGAATACAGGTTCAAAAGCTGGACCCTGGGTTGTTTCTCCAACAGTACCCAGAGTAGTAGCCCCTATACTTGCATTATTTGCTGTTAATTCTCTTTCGGAAGTGTAAACACCAGGCGATAATGGAACTTGATTTGCCATCTATTTCAAAAATTTTATCTACTTGTTATATGTCATCAAAACTAGTCGCAGTTGGTGTAACATTGAACTGGATTTCGATAAACTCTAAAGATCTAGTTGGTTTAAGATAAATTTTTCCTGTTAATTTATTTTGGTCAATTTCTTCCGGGTCACTTGATACAACAACTCTAAAGTCTGTTAAACCTCTATCTCTTCTTATGTCTTCTAGTATTGGATTAACTAAACTTAGGAACTCTTGTCTAACAACTTCATCATTTTGTTCAAAGACTAGTCTAACCGCCACTGCTGAAATTAGTTTTCTTGCTCTTAATAATAGTCTCCTAACATTAATTCTATCTAAAGCCGATAAACTTGATTGTAGTGTTTTATTACCCCAGATAACTGGTCCAGTTGCTGTAAATGTTGCAATAGGGTTAATTCTAGCCTCGTATAAGTCATCTCTATTATCTTGTGTAAGTTTAGTTCTAACTCTAGTCGCTTTAACAATACCTCTATTATAACCCGCAGTTGCGAACCATGGAAAAGATACATTATCAGTTAATGCCATGTTTCTTAATACCTCAGCAGTTGATGGTATGTAGATTCTAACATTGTTTTCTGTATCATTGTATTGTATCCATGGCCAATAAGTTGCTGTGTAATTACTATCTAACAACGCATCATCTAAAGCGTCTACTGCAGTTGCTGTAGTTTGGTCTTTATAATTTTCAGCTGTAACAATATAAAGTGAATCTGCTCTTTCATCTTCAATCATTTCAATTGTTTCATTAACTAATGTAAGGTTGTTTGTGTAATCAATACCTGGAGAAGCAAATAAGTTAATATCAACGTTTTCAGGATTAGCAAATTTTTCTATGTTTGTGTTATATGAATACCAATCAGTATTTTTGTTGAATTGGTAAGACCCTGACGCAGCTACCGTTGTTGTACCAGAACCATATCCTGGTGTGTAACTTGTACTATTTTCTTTATAAACATCAGTATTACTTCTATTAGTTCTACTTGTGTCCCATCCATCGTGTCCTCCAAATGGAGCCACTGTGAATTTTCTATATTGTTTTTTAGAATAAATGTTAAGTGTTGTCCCTAAACTTGCATCACACCCTGTACCGTAATATTTACCACCACATGCTGTACTACCATATATACTAGTTGTAGTGAAGAATGGGAATGTACCTACTGATCCTGAAAACCATATTTTTTTGTCTCCTATGTTTTCTCCCCCTACGAAAGTTGATCCTGAAGCTCTTGTATCTAGGTGAAATCCGTATGTATGTCCCGTCCAAGCCGCAGCACATGGTGTACCTGCTACTGTTGCACATCCTTTATAATCAAATATATCTTGGTCATACCCGATTTTACTAGATATACCTAAAAAAGTTTTTCTTATATTATCTGTTACTGTATCATAAGCAATGTTATAAGTTAAGTACGGTTCAACTCTAGTATGTGTTGATTGTACAGACCAAATACCACCACCTGTTCTTCCACTTAGATTACCATAATCTGTTTGTGGATACCCACCGTAACCTGATGGTAAACCATCAATTGGTGCGTTTTCGTCAATTTCAACCATTATATATCTAGACCTTAAAGGATAATCTCCGTTAAGAGTACCTATTCTTTTTCCAATATAGTTTTGACTAACTGGGTTCATAGATAGGTTTCTATATTGTTCGTATATAACTTGTTTAGCGTCACTATCACTGTATTGTCTAACAGCTAAATCAAAAGTAACATTATCTATATCAATGTTAAGAACACTAAATTTAACAAAGTCATTAGCTGAATCACCGTCGGCTATTGTAATAAGTCTAAATAGTTTTAATATTTCAGTACCTCTAACCTCAGAATATATCCAAGGTGTTGATGGTCCGTTTGGTGTTGCAATTGGTTGGTAAGTGTCACTGTAGTTGGACCAAGCACTAGGTAAGTTATAGAAAGACATGTCTTTCAAAGCATCTAAGTAATTGTATGTTGCAGAACCACCCCAAGTTTTACCCATTTGTTGCATTGACTTAGGGTAAAATTGATCTACGTAAAGTTTAGCGTCAGGGTTATTAATATCATAATAAGGGTCAGTACCTAAAACTTTTAGAATATAATTGTTACTATTAGGATTAAAATTAACAACCCATGAATTTATTACCCCAGTACCAGCAATTTCTGTAGCTTCAATTACAAAATCACTAGACGCGTCGGTCCATTGTCCATAAACGTAAGGAGCTATAGATGTAGCAAAAGTTGTTCTAGGTGCCCCACCCATTCCTGTTATCCAAGGAGCTGCAAAAATAGCAGCATTAATTGGATTTGTGTTAGAAGCGGATCCAGTAGTATATGTTCCTGATTTGTTCACTCGGATTGCGAAGTCGGGTTGTGAGAAAGTACCTGTTGATGTTGTACTTTTTCTAGCTCTAATTACACAGGCTGTCATTGCTGAAACAGCTTTCACCGATTGTACTTGGTCTAGTCCGTCTACATTACCTTTATTATTATCTAAAGCCGCCCTAACATTAATAACTAAACCTTCTGTAGCGTCATAACCTGTTTGTCCAAGTACACGTGACATGTACATGTTATTTGATTCTTCTAAGTATTGTCTAGCAATATAAGTTGATTCATATTTAGGTACTTTTGTAGAACCTAAAGTAAATACACTTGTATTTTGTCCACCAAAATAAGTGGTATACGTGTTATAATCTCCAATAAAGATTGGTTGGTAAGCGGGACCTCTTACTGTTTCTCCCGCGACTCCTAAACTTGTGATACCTACACTTGCCGCAACAAAAGAAAGGTCTTTTTCCGATGTATAAACACCTGGTGATACTACTACTTGATTTGTACTCATCTCTTAATTTATTTTAATTAAATATTATTCTTGGTTTTACTATAAATACTATGGTTTTCTTCAAAGTACAAAGGCTTTTTTAGTGTAGTATGAAAAGAAACATACTTTTTTCATACTTATTAATAGATGAGCAAACCAAAACGTAATAAAAACCTTAAAATAGATACGAAAACACATTCTGTTTTGAAATCTTATTGTGATAAGAATGGTCTTAAGATGTTTGCCTTTGTAGAAAAACTAATAAGGGAAAGCTGTACTTCTACTCGTCATAATAAAAAAGATGACCTTTATGATGATTAAATCACGTTTATGTATCCTCTTACGGTTATTGATGAGTCGATAGATTCATCTACTACCTTTAAGTAAGACCTAAGTATGTGTCCAGGTAAAACTTGTATCGGGAAATTAAAATCGATAAAACTAACACCATCGTTAATCGATACTTGGGTTTGTGGTGATATACTTGTACAGTCGTCACTTATAATTGCACAATCTCTAGCGTTAGATAAACTAAATTCAGTAAATAACACACTTTGATCGATAATTACTTCACTAGTTAACTTGTTCAGACCTGGTGTTACTAAAGAACCCGGTTCCCAAATCATTTCGGAACTATATTCTACTAATTCTGGTTCTGGATTAAGTCCATCTGTTTGACTTCTACTAGGACTTATATTTGGTTCGGTTTCAAATAAGGAAACGACTCTTTTAATCGCTGGTGTAACTTCGTATTCTTCTTCGTCCATTATATAACCCTGCAATTGCATTTCAAAATTTTGTACATAAAATCTTTTCTGTTCGAATTGGTCTATCGTACTTTCATCTCCGATACTTTCTAGTACGACAGGGAAAAAATGCCCATTACATTTAATATATTTTTGTCTAGATTGAAAAGCTTGCATTATTATCTTATTAAACTTATTTAATTCTCTCATTCTATAAGTGAAAAATCTAACTTGGTATGTTAGGTTGACCGCAATTGGTTGGGGTATTCTGTAGACATCGTAACCTATAGTATCCCCGTCATAGTTTGGAACTTTCATGTAGTCAAATCTTCTTTTTTGAGGTATTGTGTACTGAGTAACTGGATTGGTTCCGAATTGAATATCTGGGTTCCTTACTATCGTTATAAAAGGCATTTGAACATTTCTATTTTTATCAGTAAATTTCCAAGTCCTAGCAAATTCTGCCCATCTTTGTGTTGTTAGGAAAAATACTGGTACATCTTCTCCTTCTACCGAAATAACTAAATCCTCTTCGATAAGTTTTATAAAGTCCCTATCCATATCTTCATATAAAACTCCTTTGGGTACAAACGTTCCACTAGCGTCCATACCTTCTTGCCACAACTCCATTCGTCTTTCATGATTTCTAGCCGCTGGCTTAATGTTTATGTTTTTCAAAAAATTCTTTGGTACTCCCATATTATATTCCTTCAAATTCGTTAGGGTCTACTGTTGTACATTCAACCGTCCTAGTAGCTCCTTTATATCCAAAAACTGTGTGTTCGTTGTCTGAAAATATTTTTCCATCATTCACCACAGTCCAAAATTTCATATTATCTTCAGTGTCCCTATATCCTATATAATCACCGTATTTTATTTCACACCCTTTTTCACTTAACTGTTTTTGGTAAACATTAAAAGTCATATTACCATAGTCTCTATACCTTAAAGTACCTCCAGCGTCGTATGTTTGATTTTCCCCTGGTACAATTTCTAAATTAACCTGTAACTCTATGGGTGCAAAAAATCTTATGTCTTGTGATTTAACTTCCTTATAAACATCGTCAGTGTCAGTCTTTTCAATATCAACACTATATAGTATTATTGTCATGTTAAGGTCACCTTCCATATATTCACGTCCAAAACCAATTTCTAAATCAAAATCAATTTCATCAAAGAATTTGGTCAGTCTTGTAATTGGTACTTTATTAGGTCTATTGTTTTCCATATACTATAAATACTCTTGACTTAGTTATAATTAATAATTAGCATTAAGCACGCTACTAATAACTATTAATAACTTATAATAACTAATAATTATTTAATTGCTTAATATAATATATATAATGCATGCTTGATCCAAATCGTATAAAAGATTATATTTCTTTAGTTAGAAACTATACTGGGGAAAACGACTATATGCTTAGTCTTAAAACTAGAGTAAATAATTCTGGTACCTTTAATCCAACCCCAAAACAAATAGACTATATTCAAAAAAACTATAGGAAAAAACCTATAGTACTAGAAAAAGAGATTACTGTATCAAGTTACTTTGCCACTAAATTACAAGAACAACACCGGTTGGTTTTTTTACCTAAAAAGTTTTTAATAGTTAAAATTTTAGCTAATGGGGAAGACACACTTCATGTTATGGTAAAATTTACTGAAAAACAAACCAACCCAACCATGGTCTGGATACCGAAAAAATTTATTATAAAAGAAAAAGTTAAAAATATTATCACACAAGTTGATTATAGTAAGTTTTCACACAGACCACCGATGGTCCACCAAAAAGAGGCCGTTAAAAAATTATTAGAATATGATAGGTTTATTTTATCTGACGACATGGGGTTAGGTAAAACTACTTCTGCTGTATTAGCGGCGATGATAAGTGAATCTAAAAAAATATTAATTATTTGCCCCTCTTCTCTTAAATTAAATTGGAAAAAAGAGATTGAGAATTATGATTCTGGTGTTGGTATCGTTTCTGGTAAAAAATGGGAACCTGACACAAAGTGGACAATAATAAACTATGATATATTGAAAAATTTTCACTCTTTACCAACAAAAAACAAATCATTATCTAAAAGAGAGGTTAGTACTATTTTAGATTCTAACTTTGATTTGGTTATTATTGATGAGGCTCACGCTATAAAAAATACCTCCTCAAAAAGAACAAAGTTAGTCATGGATTTTGTTAAAAGTATTAGTAGAGTTTGGTTGTTAACAGGAACTCCCGTAGCTAACAGACCAATAGATTTTTATAATTTATTAAGGGTTTGTAAATCTTATGTTTCTCAGGATTGGATACATTTTGTTAAAAGGTATTGTGAGGGTACCCAATTTAGAGGACAGGGAGGTAGGTTAGTTTGGGATACTAAAGGAGCTTCTAATTTACAAGAATTACATCATTACACTAAAGACTCGATTTTAAGAAGAAAGAAAGAAGAGATTTTAGACTTACCACCTAAAATTGTTTCCCCACTATATCACCAATTACAAAACCCTAGGGGGTACCAGGAAATTATGGGAGAATATAAAACATGGACACTAAAACATGGTCACGCTAGTTTAGCGGAGCATATGACTAAATTAGTTACTCTAAGAAAATTTCTCGCAGAAGAAAAAACTTCGTCCACAATAGAATTTACAAAAGACCTTATCGACCAAGGTAAGAAAGTTATAGTTTTCACTAACTTTAATGACGAACAACAAAAAATAGCAGACGCCTTCCCAAAAAAATGTGTTAGACATAATGGTTCTATGACTTTAGAACAAAAAGAAGAAAGTGTTGAACGGTTTCAGAACGACCCAAAAATAAAAGTTTTTGTTGGTAATATTATTTCCGCTGGTGTTGGTATAACATTAACTAGTGGTGAGGTTGTTATAATGAATAGTTTGGATTGGGTACCTAAATCTCATTCCCAAGCCGAAGATAGAGCATATAGAATAGGACAAGATAAGAAAGTTAATGTATATTACCCTATTTTTGATAAAACTATTGAGGAAATTATGTATAAATCTTTGAAGTCTAAACAGAAGAATATTGACACAATAATGGGAGAATTTTCAGAGGATGACGTAGTGGAGAGTTTAATTGACCAATTAAAATTTATTTAGTTTTATCTCCGTCTGAAGAAAGTATATAAACATAATTTAAGTGACACAACAAACTAATACTACTACCGTTTTCTAATCTCATTTCATTCCACTTTTCATCAATTAATCTAGTAGAACTTACGGTTACATTTGATAAAGACTTTATTCTAACAATCCCAGATAAGGAATTAGATAGAGTTATTTTAATATCTCCACCACCACGAGCAATTATAGTTCCGTCGTGTATAACTTTATAATCATTAGAAATAACTTTTACTTTATCTTTTTCATAGGTTGTTTTGAATGATGGGTCTACCGTTTTACGTAATTCAATCAATTCCTTAAGTATTATAGGGGCAATTGATTCGTATTTCACTCCACTTAATCTACCGTCGGATTCATATATTGCTAAATTTTTATTTGTTTCTTCTATGTCCTCTGCAATAAAACCATACTCTTTTTTCCCTGGAAACTTCCTAAATTCAAACTCAACAGGTTTTAAGTCATATATCCAAGTACTATCGTACTCGTAATCTATATTAAGTTTTAGTGATCTAAGAGAAGTATTAACCCCTACTTGACCATCTGAACCAATCATTAAAGTTTTATGAGACTCGACATTGTTAAGAGTGTTACCCCTTAACCAAATATGGGATTGTGATAAGGGTCTCATATCTCCGATAATAACATTCATTGCGTCATCAACAGTAAGACCAGTCATTCCCACAGTACCATCAAAGTTAGATACGGTAAAACCAGTACTTGAAGATGTGGTTCCACTACCAAAAACCATAACAGAAGCCGGTTTATGTGAACCATTATTTTGAATATTTGTTAAATCACTAGATTTATACCTAAAAACACTTTGTTGTGCAAAGGCACCAAATTGTCCATTTTGACCATTATCGTTTAGGTTAATTTTTAATTTATTAACCATATAAATGGAAGTACTGTCGGCAGGGTCTGGCATATTTATTTCCCACGCCTTTGTTACTGGACTATATCTAGTATAGGGACTAGTTGTACCACCACTCATGTATAAATAAGAGTAGTACGGATATCCTTCGGACGCAACACTGTTTGGGTAAACAGAGCCCAGTGTTAATGAACCTAATATTTTTGTGTTACCTGAGAACTCAGCGCTCGTTCCTTGGTGTTGTGTAAGTTGTCTAGAATAATCTACTAATGTTGTAAAACCCATATTAATTTATATTACGTACATGCCTAAAGGTATGTAACTAAGAGATTTATTTAATGATTCAGCTGTTGTTGATCTTTGTTCTGACTGACCAAGATTACTCATACTAGTTAATCTTTCCCCCAACTCCTCAATTAATTTTGATTGTTCATCCTTACCTTCTGATAGTAAAGATTCATAATCCATAGAGACTTCGGCACCCGGTACATTTAACGCTCCTGAAAACTTACCCCTAACTCTACCTAATGTTTCTTTAGCTAAACCTAAAAGATAACGCCTTACCCATATTTTAGACGGTAAATTAAGAGAAGCATACTCAATAGCATCTAAAGGTACGTCGGAAGGTAATTTAATTACATCAGCATTTGCGTTTAGACAAGCTTCAGAACTTGTGTCATCAGACGCATTATCAATATCATAATAACGATACCATACTTTCCCCTGATATAGACTCATCGCACCTCTATCATACTTACCACCAGGAGTGGGCATTAACCAAAGGTATCTAGTGTTATTACCAGAAGAGTCTGTTGGACCAGCGGTTAATTTATATTGTAAATCACCTCTAATCATTCGGTTTTTAAGATTTCTATCTGTTTGTCTTAATAATACATCAAAGGCTGGCATTACATAATAAGCACCCATACCAAATTGAGCCATTCCTCCTTCACCACCAAAACCTCCACCAAAAGCTCCTCCAATACCAATAAATGGGTCAATCACTGATTGGTCTAAAGTTGGTGGTGTGTACCACAATACCTCATTAATTTCTCTATTAGCGGGTAATAAATACTGTTGTTGGTTAGAGACCAAGTCAACATAGTCAGTCTTTAATTCCCAAGGACCTCTAGCTTGTAAACCTACAGCCTTAGAATAAGCGTATGTGTATTCTATCTCAACACCCAAAGTTTTTTGACTCAACCCAGTAACTACCTGTTCAGGTGTTAGACTTTGATTAAGTAAACTTGGCCATTGGTTATCTACTAACCATTCATATTGGTATTGTACATAGTCTTCCACAGCAATAGTCAATAAAGTATCCAACTGTTCGTCGGTCAACTCTACCTTTCTTACCGGGGCACCTAGACGGTGTCTAGTTTTACGAAATAATGATGTTCTTTCTGCGGTGGTTATATTAGTTGCTTCTGCCATATTCTTTTATCTTTCTATATAAATATTAAGATACTCACAAAACTAATATAATATAATTTATGATGTTTATTTTTGTTCTGCAGTACTACCTGCGTCACTACTAGCTAAACAACCACCTTTTTGTCCTTTACAAGAATTTTCCATTTTGAAGTCTATTTGTTAATCGATTTTGATTTTGTTATTTTCCCCGTGAAGATGGTGTCCCCAACTCTGATTTGTAATTGTTCATCAACCTTTCTTTCTACAATTATTTCCTCAACTACTTCTCTAATTAATGATTTTAAGTCACTATTAGTGTTAACCACTTTTTTTTGAGTAGTTGATTCTTTAACAACTTTTTTTACTTCTTTTTGATAATTTGGGTTAATCATCTTAATTAATTCTGGATCCATTCCTTCTACACTACCTATAGACGCTGGGTCTGGAATCTTGTCATTAATCATTGCTTCTACAATTTCTCTAGGCATTTTTGTGGTTTTAGCATTTTTAAGAGTTCTTCTTATTGCTTGTGTTGGATCCGATTTTACTGTAGGGGTTTGTCCCGGTGGTAAACTTGTTAACATTTGTGAAGAATCTATCATATCTCCAGGTAGTGGTGGTGTTGCCCCCTCATTTACTGAAGTTGGTGACGAACTTGAGTTTTTACTGTGTTCTCCCCCATCTCCACTTTTTCCGAATGTTCGATCTACTTTATCTAATAGAGATTTTGACTTCCCTAATATTCCCGCTAATTGTGATATATCTACTGGTGTTTCTGCCATAATTAAAATTTTGCTTGTGCGTATATTCTTGTCATGTCTTTATCCCCATTAGGGTTATAAAGAGGTTTTGCTTCTTCAAATATATCACCACTATTTACAAAGTCAACCATCCTATCAACTCTAAAGAGTCTCCAACCAGGGATTTTATCAGGTGTGTCACTCTTACCTTCTAATTGGTAGGCCCTAATTACAGGGTTTTCCCTTTTAGATAAACCATAAACATATGGTTCTATTTCTCTATACCCAGGGTTATTAATAGTATCACCTTCATAATATATGGTACATACATTACGATTATTAATAGCACTAATTATTTGATTCCTGCTTACTGCCTCTAAAATTATATCTTTATATAAAGAAGTTAATTTCATTTTCTAAGTTTTAAGATTCTGATTGGTAAGGGTATGGATTCAAATTCGGTCCACTATAAGGAGTATCTGGGGACATCCCATTAGTACTTTCATTCATAGAAATCGCGTCCGTACGCTTCTCAATATCGATTGAGCTGCCAACTTCAGCCTCAGCTGGTGCTGCATACCCATTAACTAAACCACCAGCGTAGGCCGGGTTACCCTTTCCTTGAGCGTCTCCACTACTTAAAGCATTCTCGTGAGACTCACTATAAGCCACAGTTTCGTTATACCCAAACTTACTTTGGTTTATTGCAAAAGCTTCTGTTCTTTTATTATTTGCTGTTTCATCTAATGTTGCCATAATAATTAATTTTTTAATATTTTATTTATTGTTTGTATCATTTCTTTATACACTGTCTTATTAGTAAATATTTGTCTAGCCGTATTTTGTGGTCTAGCGACGTTTACTTTAGTCACATTTTTATTTTCCCTGTCTTTAGTGTGGGTTTTCTTAAACTGATTTGTCATCCCCGAGTCCGCCTTTATTGTCTTTTGTCTATTAACATCACCTCTCGACTTATCTAACGTATTATTAACCCAAGTTTTCATTTTATCACCTCCATTAATTAAGTATTCTGAGTTTTCTTTACCTCCTTTGAATCCATCAAAAAAATTCTTTATTCTTTTTAACATGGAGTAGGTCATTGATTTATCTCCCACTATGTTTTGAGCTCTTTTATATCCTTTTAATGATTTATTATTTTTATTTCTATTAATTTCTTTATTAATAGCACTTACCACATCATGAGGTACCGTATAGGTGTTCCCATATAAATCCTTATTCGCCATTAATAATATTGATTAATTTTTCTTTAGTGGATGGGTCTACTTCATTAAAGTTAACGTCTTTTAATAAATCATTTATTATAATAATTCTTTCACTATTTTCTCTTTCTAACCATAATTCTTTTATTAACATAACCCATTTAACTAAAATAGGGTCTTCGTCAGAATATTGTTGGAGTGTGATTATTTCTTTTTTGTTATTATCAGGTAATAGTTCACTATTCATACGATTTGTTACAATATCCTCTAACATCTCCTTCATTAAATCTTCAGAGTGGTCATTAGTAAAATAGTCCTCAAACTCAGATTCCTTACCATTATCTTTAAGTATTTCGAAAAATTTAGATGGGTTATTTTGTAATTTATCAGCTATTTTAGAATGTGGTTTGTTTTCATCACCTTCACCCCAAAACCTCCTATAACCGTAAAAGTTAGACGCTCCTTGTCTAGTCATTTTTTCAAAACCATCTGAGGTTTTATCACTACCAAAATCATGATTAATAGTATAATCACCAGAAATTATACTTCCAGTCGAATCTATTAACTCCATTAAATCTTTTTTATTCATTATATTAATGTTTCTATATAAATATCAACATAGAATAAAACGATCAGTATTATGGTTTTTAATTATTACCTTTATCTAGGACAGACATTAAAGTTTCCTTAGGACTACTATTTATATCTTTCCAGAAAACATCCTCCCTTTCATCCATTTTCATTAAATCTTCCATGTTATCTTGGTCTTTTTCATTAAAAGGCATTCCCGAGATTAACCCCATTTGTGTTTTGGTGTAATATTCTCTTGGTTCTAATAACCCTTTTTTATCAACACCTTTCAATACATTATCTCGTATTGCTGGTTCGAAAGAAACTAATAATGGTTTAACTCTTTTATTAAAGTTTGACACATACCTAGCCTTATTGTAATCTCCACATATGTCTGGATTCTTCTCCATTTCATTCTTATCTAACATATAACAATTAAATGTTAACACACCTTTTTTCTTTTGTATGTCTCCATGTGAAGCCCTTAAACCATTATTAACATAAAATATCGTATCCCCAAGACTAACCCTAACGTCGTTTTTTATAACCAATTCCATATGGGCTTGTGAGGGTAGGGGATTACCAGCTTTATTATTACCTCTATTAATATATGACTTAACTGTTCTTTTTATTCTAGATTTAGATGCTATTTTATTAAGTGGTATTTTACAATCATAGATATTTTGTAAATGTTCATAATAATATTCTATGAATTCTGGTCCTTTACCATTTAATAACATGTTCAAACCATTATCAATAAACTCTTTAACATAATCAGGGAGTGCTTTTGATTTAATTGTGTTTCCAACAATATCTACTTTACCGTCTTCTGTTAAATCAGCATAATTCTTACGAGATATATTTATTGATGATTTCCAAAAACCATCGATATCTAATCCCATAACCCCTCTCATATATAAATCATTAAATTCAGCAACAACTGCAGCGGTTCCAGTATAACCTTTATCTTTTTCTACAAAATGGTGTATTCCCCTACCAACATAGTGGTACTCTTTTGTTGATTCTGGTACACTAAAATTACAACCATCAGTATCTAACACAAGAGGAATAAACCCCCGATTTTCAAAGAACCTAACCAATAGTCTAAGGTACATCCTTGCGGTACAAGTAACTTCTTCTCCCTTCATAACATCCCCCCAGTTAAAAACTTGTGGAGCGGTTAGTGAACCATACATAGAGTTATTTATAATTTTAATTGGTAGTTGTTTAGCTTTGAAGAATGACGCCATTTTTTTATCTCCTTTCGCGGCACATTCATTAGCTTTATACTTGTATACGTTTCTGGTGTCGTATAAATATTGTAACATGGCGTGCATTGCACCTGATACATCACATTCTGGATAAACACCATGTGTTATCATTATTGAAGGGTATAGGGACGCATAATCTAATTTAACTATGTCTTTTGAGTAACCCACTTTAAGGATTCTAGATAAACCTCCGGTAAAACTTCTTTTTTCTCCTTTTTCTGGTACGGCCAATCCGTTTTCATAGGACCATGACAACATTAGTAATTTCCATATTGATGCGGTTCCCATAGTAGAAACTCTTTCATATATGGTTGGTAATATCTTCGCCATTAAAAATGATGATTGATTAAAACTATTATCCACTTCAAGAGTTTCCCAAATATCGTCCAATAAGTATTTCTCAACAATATCTTTACCTGATATCTCTTCCCAACCTTGCGGCATTTCTGTGTCCGAAGACTCAACCCACTCACCAGTTTTTATATTAATCCAGTAAGGGTTTTCATTAAACCTTAATTTAGCAATCTTATCATGGTCAACATATACTCTATTATCTTTAGCTATTCTTTGTTGTTTACATATATATTTTAACCCAGCTGATTTTATGTTGGAATTAATTGCCATTGCTCTTCTTACCGAATGTATCACATCTATTATGTTATAACCCCACATACTTGTTTGTTCAAATTTCTCGACCTCGTTTGCCAACTTTAACATATTTTCACGTCTTCTAAATTTAGATTTCTTTTTAGGGTCTAAAGTTTTAGCAATTTCTTTTATATCTAAACCTAAAATTTCACACCTAGAAACAATCCAATACCAGTCAAAATTTTCTGAATTATACCCACCGATAATAGATGGTCTCACATAATCAATAACTTTGAAGAAGTTAACTATCATCTCTTTTTCTTCCTCTTCGTTATCCGCATCCAATACAACCTCAAATCCCCTATTATCTTTTACCCCAATTGAGAACATTCTTCCGTCGGATGGCTCCAATGAAGTTGTTTCAATATCAAAAACCATACGATGTACATCGTCATAATTATCGAATCCTTTGAATAGTCTTTTCCCTGAAGATATCATATATTGCTCAACAGGTGATATTAGTTCGAAATACTCTCTATTTTTGTATGGTTGTATTCCTCCGTCCCCAAAAAATTTAAGTAGTGTGTAAAACCCTTGATTAGTGTAAACTAAATATTTATAACCTTTTTCTAGTCTTTCATCCCCTGCAGTGTTTAACTTTTTAATTTTAACACCAAATTGCTTCATCGCCGCTTTTATCCTTCTCCTATCTCTACCATAAAAATTAACTATTTCAGAAGTAAAAACATCCTCCTTACACCATAGAAATGGTTTTAATTTTTTCCTTGTTGTAAACTTTCCTTTAACTGGGTCGTCAATAACTAAATGAATATAATTACCCGCCGGTTCATACTCAAGAGCTGTTATGTATTGTTGAGGGTCTTTACCCTCTAAAAATGCAGAAATAGCGTCCTGGTCAATATGGGGAATTTTATCGTGTTTTATTGGCATATTATATCTTGTTAAATTTTACAACAAAGATAATAAAAAATTTTGTAAAAGAAAAACTAAACTATGAACAATTTGTAACTTCATTTACTAAACAAGAATCCTATCCAGTAAATTGGGTTATCTGGTACCCATTATACCCCGGTGGTGGTTGTTTATGAATAAACTCTAATTTCTAACATTGTGTTTTCTAAAGTATCATCTACTCCTGGTCCACCATCACTCTCTATTGCTAATTGAAATTTTGTTGTTGTAGAATCAATGATAACCCCAATTATTTCACTGTACTTGTAAGTGTTTCCAATTCTTAAAGTAGTTTTGGATAAGTCGACTGAACTTCCATAAGTTGCTCGATACATACCAGCACTTAATCTTGTCCAAGTAAGTGTTATCCCAGCACTGTTTTCTAAAATTGTTTCAGTAGGGGCATTTGTTCCTGACTGAGCCACTAAAGAAACTCTTGATGTGTAAGGTAACGATTTTATTCCATTTATTTGAGAAATTTCCATATTAAGTTATTTTTCTATATTAAGTTATTACTATGAAAGTTGATTCTGGATTGAAGTAAATTACGTTAGTTGTTGTTGTCATGTACCCAACAACTCTTACATAATCCCCACTACTCATACTACCAGTACTTTCTGTTATTTTACCAACAACAGTTGATGCATATAGTTGACCTCCATTGGCCCATGTCCCTACGTCGTCCGCTGTATTAATTTTATAAAATCCTTTAATTAGTATACCGTCACTTGGGGCGGCCCCTAAAGCCATACCAACTAAGTTTCCTTGTAGTGTTGTGTCATCAGCGTCTGCCCTAACCCAGTTAGAGGCTCCCCTTAATTGTACTAAATTACCAGCCGCATATCCAGTACCAGCACTACCAAATGTTATTACTTCACCACCTCCAGTATCATTCGACAATCCTGTTGGGTCATGATGTACATCTAATTTTGTTTTAGGTAAAGTGGTACCCATACCAATACTAGTAGCTGAAAAAATAACATCATTACTAGAACCTATAGTTAAGTCTATTTCCCCTCCATTACTTTCATTACCACTAATCCAAGTTTGTTGATTAGCAGGAATCCCTCCTTGCCAAAGAAGATACAATCTTCTGGTAGATGCATTAATACCAAAGACCTCATTATTAGAATAATTTTCAACAAAGGCTGAAGTTGGGACATCATTCAAATCAATCGACATCGATGAATTAGCAGCCCCATATTGTGTGAACTCTACTTTTCCAGTAGCCTCCAAATTAATATCATCACCAGACTTTAACTCAATATCATTACCACTCCAAATCTCTAGGTCGGTCGGATTACCAGATGGTGTCGTTCCTCCAGATATATAATTTTCATTATTACCAAAGAATACACGAGCCCCATTCATTCCATCAACTGTTGAAGCACTTATAGCACCTTTTGTTGTTAATACTGTGTTTAGTTGAGTACCTATAGTACCTTCAATACCCACTCCAATACCAACACTATTTATACCTGATCCTCCTTTACCAACGTCTCTTCCTGTAATAAATCCACCAAAATTAACTTCTGAACTAGCACTAAATGAACCAGCAACCGACAAAGTGTGATTAGGTATATCCGATAATATCCCTATCGCGTTAGTAGAACTCCCATTAATTGCACGACCAAATATAGAGTTACCTATGTTTATTTGGTTACTACCGGTTCCGTCTTTAATGTTGGTTTGACAACCTATAGTTATATTATTTGACCCAGTGGTTATTGCCTGCCCTAACCCGATTCCGGAACCTGCGTTATTACCAACGGCTACGTTACAACCTCCCGTAGTAATACCAGATAAAGATCCAGAACCTATTGAGGTGTTATAACTATGACTTTGACTTGTTACACCATATGAACTTTTGTGTCCTAGTGCAACATTATGAACACCAGTTCTATTTGATAAACTTGCTGCATCCCCAATTGAGGTATTAAAGGTTCCAGTAGTCATTGATGTTTGTGAAAACCTACCTACAGTTACATTATTATTAGCAGTTGTTATTGCCCCATGAGCGTAGTCCCCAATCGCAATATTAAATTCACCATTTAGAGTTGAATTAGCCATAGCATAATTACCAACGGCTAAGTTATTACTAGCAGTTTCAGAACCACCTAGAGCAAAACTACCGATACCTATGTTAAATGACCCAGTCTCATTGTCTCTCAGTGATGTTGACCCAATTGCGGTATTCTCATCACCGGTTTCGGTTTTTCCTAACGATTTATAACCAACTGCGGTGTTTGAACTAGCCGCTGCTCCGATATATTGCATGGATCTTGACCCAACGGAGGTGTTAAAATTACTAACGTTTAACGCATTTTCTGTATTTATTCCATAGCCAACAAAAGTATTTCCATTACTATTAGTTGTACCAGAACCTACACCAAACTGATTATTCCCTATAGAAGTAAACTCGTTAGAGTCAGTAAATTTTAAGTTAGGTGCTTGTATTGTTCCTGTTGCCCTTACACCCCCAACTACACCAACATATTCATTACCACCGGTATTCCCATCACCAAAACCAGTTAAAGTACCTTCAATTTCTACAGTACCATTTATTGTCAACCCTGAAGTATTCATGTTACCATATATTAAAGGTTCTTCACCATTAAAATTGTGGTTATTCCCTATTCTTAATATACTACTTTCTGTTAAGTTCCACCCTTGCGCGTAACCTATATAGACATTCGCGTTTTGAGTGGTAATAGAAGTACCAGCATAAGCACCTACAAAAGTATTTAGACTACCTGTTGTAAGTGAGTCCCCAGCTTCTCGTCCTATCGCAACATTCAGTTCTCCTGAAGTTATATTATTTATGGTTTTCCAACCAACAGCGGTATTACCTTCGGCACCATTCATGGCCCCAGCAGTGGTGGTATCAACCCAACCTATCATTGTATTTTTAGAACTAGTTGTGGACCCAGAAGGTCTACCATAACCTAAATACATACTTTCTGCCGGGTTAGGCCATTTCATATAGTCTGTGGAGTGTATTGCTCCCGTACCACTAATAGAACCAACAACTGTTAATTCTTTTGTTGGTTTCGCAGTAAAAATACCAACACCTTTATTACCTCCTATACCCCCAAGATTATTATCCCCTCTTATTACCATGGCACCGTCTAAGTTTTCAGTATCTCCAATAACTGAGAATGGGTTTATTATCTTCTGTGTGCTCGCATCTCCAGCTGTATATCTAGATGCCCTCATTAATGAAAAACCAGTACCAATAGGTGACCCATGAAGAGTTAATGGGGTGGTAAAGGATTTCAGTCTCCAAGTTGTAGAACCTGACTTAACCCCACCCCCAGCCGCCAAACCAAGATAAGCTATTTCTTTAGATGTTATCGACGCTATATAAGAAGAGGTTTCCGTACTTTGCACATACGCCCATCCATAGGGAGCTTTAACGTGAAAAGGAACTTCAGGTTTACCGGTACCTATACCCACTCTAGTACCCTTCCAATCACTACTTGTTGCTCCTGCATTTGTTCCCCCAGATATGGAGACACTCCTATAACCCGGTAAATCACCTACAGTGTTCCATGGTAAACCGGCCGCATCTGTTGTGTTGGCGGTCCAAGGACCCGTATTCTTCAATGATATTGGTTTATTAATACTAGGACCGGAAGTATATTTTGATGCGTGTAAATAACCATCCTTATCTATTGTTACAAATCCCTCATCCCCTGGAGGTAAGGTTGTTATCCTAGCACTACCCCATATTGTCGCCCCTGAAGTTTCAAAATCACCTTGTAATAGTGGACGAGTAGTTCTCCCAGGAGTTTGTGCTCGATTACCTATTCTTAGTGTGTTTTGTTCCGTTGTCTCCAGACTTCCTTGTCCGTACCCTAGGTAAACATTACCGCTTTGAGATGTTAAGTTATATCCACCACCATTACCTATTACAGTGTTATAATCCCCACTAGTAAGACTCCTTAAAGATTGGTACCCTACTGCAATATTGTGGTTGGCAGCATTTA
>Ga0209535_1000845_pt1 | contig 21297 bp, 27 predicted proteins | sample LinPmetageLP28_FD_184041 | JGI IMG/M metagenome (GOLD analysis project Ga0209535, IMG submission 184041) | Marine viral communities from the Pacific Ocean - LP-28 (SPAdes) (version 2) | ecosystem: Environmental > Aquatic > Marine > Oceanic | place: Pacific Ocean | collected 2009-08-22
CTGTTGTCTGAAGCATAGATAGACAGTCCGTTAGTTCCACTTGCCGACAAGTAAACGTTGCCAGTTCCACTTCTTTCTGCGCGGATTCCGTTAATGGTTTGAATTAATCCGTTTGCATTCAGCGCAATATCTGCACTTGCAGCAGTCGTACCACCGATAAATACATTGCCCGAGCTGTCAACCGTGACGCGCTGCGTTCCAGCAGTAGTGATCGCTAATGAATCAGCACCTGGAGAGTAAATGCCTGTATTCAAGTCGCCATCAAAGGCGAGGTCAGGTGTTGCAACTGTTGCGGCATTATCAAGCAACAATGCACCAGTAAGTGTGTCACCATTAGTATTGATATAACGATCATCCAATGTTCCTGCCTGGTGTGCAGGGTTAGTTGTATCTGGAATTACTGTCGTTTGCCAAGTATCAGGACTAGCATCAACCCACTGTGAACTATTATCATCAACGTAATAAATATATAAACGGCCATCTTCAGAGTTATACCATAGGTTGCCAGCTTCTGGAGTCGGAGATGTTGGAGGACTTGTGGTTGTAGGAACGTTAGTTAGACCATCATCGGCAATATTTCCTACACCACTAATCCGAATAACATTATTAGTACTATCTTTTAAGAAGATAGCTGCGTCACCTGCACTGTAGTTAATTGCTAATTCGCCGTAATCTAGTTGTGATGCTGTAGGCTCTTTAGCTGCACCACTAATTAGTACATTACTGCGCTTTAATTGTAGCTTCATTTTGACTAATAAGCAATATAACAACAGTAATAACTGTTGTATTCATTCTATCAATATGAACCGCCGTCAATCACTTCTACGTAAGTAACATTGACTCCTGTTTTATTGACGACATACACACCATCAGCAGATGGTTTTGGCAATAAGTTTGTTAGATCAGGACCTGTCAATGTAATTGTGGAATTACCAGCTTGGTTAGTTGTAAGACTTCCAGAAACTGTCATGTTCTGTGAAGCACTAAAGCTAATAGTACCGTTACCAATGCTGTTCGTTAGGTTTGTAATGTTAGTGTTTATTGTAGCGATGTCACTATCAAGCAAGGCTTTAGTGTCATCTACGTACTTTTTGTTAGAGCAATCTAAATTTGTAGTTGGATCAGGAATGCCTGTAATGCCATTTGATTGAAGATCTACACTTCCATCTAATACCAGGACGTCACCTGATTGGAATAACTCTTGGTACCCTGTTGGATTAAGGACGGTGATTTTACGATTTGCCATTAGATTGCAGAAGTAACAATTTGAATTTCAATGGACATTTTGTCTGTATCTACTGCTGTTCCACAAGATCTAATTACAGAACCGGCTGTAGTTGCATTTGGAGTTGTTGTCCATTTACCAGCGACTGTACTTAAGTAATACACAGCTCCTGGTACCAATGCAGAAGGTGCACCTTCAACTACAGCTGATACATTAAAGATTGTCTTGATTTCATTTCTCGTAAATTCAACCAAAGCACCAGCACTAGCCTGTGTAGTTGCCATACCGACAACCACAGATTCAGCGATAGTGGAGGCATCTGCCAGTTTTGCTTCTCCTGCTGAATCCAGGTAAACAAGGTTGCCTGCAACAATAGTAGGCTGACCGGTTGCAACAAGTGCTTGATATCCTAAATCAGTACTACCACCTGGAGTAATGGGTGGTTGTCCATTATCATCAATTCGCAAACGCCACTCACCTATTGTTCCTGTACCATTAGGGGCCGGATTTAGATAGATATACTGACGACCAAATCTTGCTTTAGAGTCTCCAACATTAGGCATCTGTCATCCAGTAGCGTTCTCTATCTATTCTAACTTTGTTAGCTCTATGTCTAAAAGCTGTCGTAGTGTGGCATCTAACAACTGTTGATACTTCATTAGTTGATCAGTAACTTGGCGGAGACTATTTCGCAAGGTCTCAACATCATCACACGAATTTATGTCATCAAAAATTACGCGCTTCTTGAGTTCCTTCTCCATTGATAAATGAAAGTCCTCAGGCTTAAACATTTTTATTTCCCAACGGACCTGTTAACGATACTAATGCTGTAGTTACATTATCGAGAGCATCATTTACGTTTGTGCGTACGATATTCCATGAATTTGTTGGGCGGTCCCATGCATAAGATACACCTGTTGTACTATTTTTAACGATCATCCCATTGGTTGGGTTTGAAGGAAAGTTGAATGAAGGCATAATTAGATGTTAGCTAATGCGGTTAATGCGGCAGTCTTAAAGCTGCTGTAATCGGATGAGTTTGTTAAAGCAGTCCTTACTCCAATCAATGCAGTTTGGTACGTAGAAATACGTTCTTTTACATCGATTGTGTTGGACAATACTTGTGTCCCTCCTGTGTTCCTACTGATATCAGCAATAGTTAAAGCTTCAGTAGTTATTCCAGTATCATCAATAAATACTGTTTTACCAGTTGCACCAATCCAGGAGAACTCTTCATCACCTGTAAATGTATAAGCATATTCATTAGTATATGCTGTTACTCCAAAAGTAACGGTACCTGAACCTCCATATGTTTTGAATTTTAAGGCTTCAAAGCTATTCGTATGAGAACCAGAAAAATCAAGAGCAGGTGCGCTCAGATTTGTTCGACTAATAATTAAGTTGCCTAAGGTACTGGTTGTTTGTGTAATAAAAGTATTGTCTGCATATGTTTTGATTGCATCTGCATACGCCTTGTTTACACCATCTGTAGATGCAGTGGCTGTACCTACTTGTAATAACCGATTGTTGTTGAAGTCAACATCAGTGTTAAATGATGGACTGCTTTTATCAACCTTTAAGTTTAGATCAGTAGTTGTAGGCAATCCGCTCACCGTAGTACTGAGAGTATTAAATGCACTGACTGAGACAACCGGTGCATTTTGAAGCGCAGTAACATTCGTCTCAAGCGTCGTTGTCCTTGTAGTTAGGTTAGTAATTGCTGTTCCCCAACCAGTTGCCGTGATCAATCCACTAGCAGCTGTCAATACATCAGCAGCATCGATTGTTATGTCCGCTGATGTAACTGATATACCTATTCCGTTTGTACCCAAAAATTTAACTTGGGTATTTGTTGCGGCACTATCGTTAAGAACAATTGCCTTTTCATTAGTATCTACGTCAAGTGTCAACGTACGTAGTGGTGCATTCTCTAAGGTTGTGATGCGTGCATTAGACGCCGTAATCAAATTAGTTGTAGTCGTATAGTTATTTGTAACTGTAGTACTTAGTGCTACAAAATCTGTGTCATCTGTCAATGGAAGTGAGGCAGGCACCCACGCTCCTCCATATGAAACTCTAAGTTCTAATGTTGTACTGTTAAACCAGAACTCACCAGCCGTTGCGGCACTGGGTGCTGCAGATGCGATTGGCGCGGCTGGTTCTGTTTGTAAAGCTGTGACATTTGTTTGTAACGTTGATACAGCATTAATAAAATAAGTGTTGGCCTGATTCTGTGTTTGAATATCACCTGGTACTGGAAATAAATTACTTTCAGCAGTTGTCAGTGGTAAAGCAGTTGTTGTTGTTGCACCTGTTGGACTTGATACTAGAACCCAGTTTGTACCATCATAAATATATAAATTTAGGTTTGCTGTATTAAACCAAAGCGCCCCTGGTACCTCTGATCCTGGTGCAGCGGTTGCAAAAAATGGTAGCCCATCAGCACCATTTGTTTGATACCACCCATCGTCCTGCCAAATAAGCAACCGTCCCGATCGAATGTCAAACCACAATCGACCGTTATCAGGCTGTGGGTTGTAATGACTACCAGTTATATTTCCACTTGAATCATAATCAGGTACCCAGCCTGGTGGTGTATCTCCATTTTCGACTTGTCCCCATTTGTTTAGTGACTGCAGGGCATTAATAATACCTTTGTAGTTTGGTGGATTATTTTGAGCAGACTCGCCATTACGTGCACGCAACTCATTAATTGCATCCAATACACCTTGGTAGTTTTCATTACTTGAGGTCACAACTACACTCACATGTTTCTATATCTATTGTATTTGATTAAAATTTACTTGTTAATAGCACATAGCCAATTTCTACATCATCAAGATTCAATGCTTCTGCCAATGCATATATAACTTCTATCTGTGTCATCTCTGATCGCCTTAGCTGTGCAGTGAATTCTTCTGCGACCTCTTCTATATCTTTAGCTAATTTCGTTTCAAATCTTTCACGTGCATCAGCACTAGGGAATGTATTAGGTTCCATAACACGTAACTTGTCTATAAACATCGCAGCGATTGTGTGCTTGCATACTTTGAAACTCTTCTTGTACTCGTCAGTAGCCCAAGACTCTGCAATACCTACTGTTTGAAGCAATCCATTTGAGTCATATGTGGAAGCCCCTTTTGCGGTAGGTGTTGGTAGTCTTTGTTGCCTATTTATTTTTTTACCATTATCATCTGAAGACTCTGGGTTCCGCAATACAGCATGAAGGTAAGCTGGACAACTACACGTATAAATTTCAGATATTGATAATGGTTGATTATTTGCAAATATCTCATCAATCCATGGGTCCACATCTAGGTTTATTTTCTGCCACAGTTTATCACCAGGTACAGGGGGTGCATGTTTGTAATTCCCATCTGCATCTACATCAGGTGTTGTGGTTGTAAATCCCTTTTCAGGAAATATAATATACCGATATGTTTCGCTGGGTGTGTATAGTTGTAGGCTGCTTTGAAATGGTTCAGATGTGATTGTTAACTCGTTATTTGCAGCATCTGCTTTAACTGATTGAATTTTCCAAGGTAGGATACCGTATGCCAACTGTGTTAATTCAGATTTAATTAGCTCCGCTGTCATGTACTGCTGTCCGAAAAATCTTTGATATCTTTCTTTTTCATATACAAAATCACCGTCTAAAGATCCTGTTGCAGTTGTTGTGCTAAAGATCTGATCTGCTGAATTTATCTCACCAAGGGTTGGAGGCAGTCCTGTGCTTGTATCTAATATTTGAATTGCTGTATTGCTTATGGTTTCTGACAAATTTACTCGGAACTCATGTGGATAATCTGTGAATTTATCTAGTGCACTGATTGCTCTATTTTGGTAGAAGTCTGGCATATTGACTGCTTCACCTACCAGCGACTGTATATCCCCATTGTTTTTAATTATAAATTCTGTTGCCAGTACATCACTTAACGACACTGTCGTTACTGCTACTACTCCTTTTGTTTGAGACTTGCCTAAATAAACTGCAGGGTGTTTGGCTGATGTAAGTATCCATGAAATATTTGCTGCAGTGACACCATCAGTTACCCGCTCACCAACTGAGCGCAACAACAAGTCATCTGAGTATCCAGCTGAAGTATCAACCTTTATCCAAATTTCTTTGGCACGCCTATATTCTGGATATGTATATTCATCGTTATATCTTTCGATAATAACTCCTAACTGTTGATTCTGGTCAACCTCTCTTCGGATTGCGTAGTGCGTTCTACTATCAGCATTCTTGGTTGCAAAACGCTGACCAATAAATGTTAAAGGAACTTCAAAGTTTGTCCCTTGATAAAGTACTGCATCTGTCTGCGTAAAGTCTAGATATGCACCTTGATAATAATATTCCAGTCCACGCCGCCATCTACTCCAGGTGCTTTCTAGATCAAATTGCTCAATAGCACTTCTGGTTAATGTAGAACCAAATGAACGTACTGCAGGATAATTACCTGCAGATGTTGATCCTTTGCCTTTGTCAAAGGAACTGTTTACACTTTTTATATTGTTTACATTAAAGTTACCATATCCATTTTTCTTTCTTGGCATTGCCTTAATAGAAGCCGCCCTGTGCTGCAATGATCGGAGCATCCGTTGTATTCACAGATCCTGCTAACTGCAGCGTGCACCAAAGTACATTGCCTTTTGGCACATACAGTGCTCGTACTTGTGGATTAGATCCAACTTGTGCAAGCGGTGCTAAAACTTTTGGAAGTTCAGCAGATGAACTAATAGCACCCTTTGTTGTTGAGCTGGCTAACTTGCCTACATAAACGGCTTCTACTGGTCTCAGGTAATCAACCGCCGAACTTAAATAAAAGAGTGCTGTGTAGGCTTGTGCCGTGCTTGTACGTGCAATCACATACAAATCCTCGATAACGGCACCATCATTAGCACTGCAGTCAACAAGCACTGCTGACTGGTTAGTACCTTCAATGTCTAGGGAAGATGCTGAACCTGAGGCTAATGAACTTGCACTAATCGCTTTATGAAAAATACGATCAACAAGTAGTGGTTGTTTATTGGTTGCTGTAGTAGCCATTATGCTTTAGCTCCTTTACTCTTTTTGTTCTGACTATCTACTGTGATCATCGGTTGCATCAACCCTTGACCTTGACCTGGAATGTTTGGATCCATAGCTCCAGGAATAAGGGTAGGGGATCCTGTCATCCCAAGGTATGGATGTGCCATCAAACCTTTCATGGATGCATTTTGACCTAAACGCATCCCTTCCATCGGATCACCAGCATTTGGTGAGGGTTGTGGTTGAAGACCATAGTTCGATCCAGCATTTAATTTTTGACCTACTGGCTTATTTGACATTTGTGATGGCTTGTACTGCATCGGATTAATACTGGCAGTTCCCATCTGTGGATATACACCGTTCTGATTTGAATCGTTGTAGATACTTGGTCCACCAATTTGAGGAGTAGCTTCTTGACCTGCTGTTCGCATGTTCATCGGATTGGTATTCTCCGGTGATCCTGGAAGGTTGGACAATGTCTTTGCTTCAGGTGCAAAGCGCGTTGGGTCTAGATTTTTAGAGTTTGCACGCCTACTCATTAGCTGATGCTCCCAGTAACAGAACGATTGTTGTAGCCAGAGTTATATGCATTACCTTCACTCCGTTCAATACCTCTTTGAATGTTCGCCAGGCGATCATTAAGAGCAGATGATTGGAATTGTTCAGAAGATTGGTTTGGTTCTTCTGTTCCTGATGTGCCTAATGCCACACTACCTGTTCGGTCCATTGGGTCATCAGCAGGCGCATTTGCTGTTGAGGATGGTGCAGATGGCATTACTGCAGGGATATCACCAGCATTAGGATTGTACCCACCGTATTGACGCATTGCATTTTGAGCATCAATAGCATCTTGTCGCCTATCACGACCCATCGTGATTTTTTGTGTCATAACCTTCTTGCTATATATCCTAGATATATTCTACTTTATCGCCAAGTATTATGTAAAACAATTCTTGAACCTACTGCAGTGTCTGCAGGACCAGGTACAGCCAGAATAAACTCAGCACCAGAACGATCAAAGGCATAGCGCCGTACTTCAGGACGACGGTAATTAGCAACATACAAAGTCTCAGCCAGTCGATCGCATTCTCGTAAATAGATTTCACGGAAATACTCATCACCTTTTAATGGATCTGATTGTGAGATGGTTCGTTGAACATCTCCTGAAATAATCTCTTGACGTGAAAAGTTGACAATACCTGTACCGTTGGGATCCAAAATGTCATCGGGCAAGTAAGCACTTACCTTCCATGCATTCTCACAACGCTTAATGTGATAAACAATTTCGTTATACCAAAGCTCATCAGGTACAAGAGACATTGCTTCTTCAAGCCTTGACCTGTCGCCTGCTGGCAGCTGTGCACCTGAGTTATAACCTAAGTGGAATCTTACCTTGGATTTTAGATAGTCATCTAATTCCATTACGCCATCCTCGACTGATTGCTGTAGATATCCCTAAGCACTTGTTGAAGTTGATACTCGTCGTACTCACTTAGTTCCCCTTTGGCTTGAATCTTGGCAAGCATGTTTGCTGCAGGATTATCTTGCTTCATTACTGCTGCAGTACCTGCACCTAATGCTCCTCCAAGAATTAAACCAGTCACTCCACCTGCCATACGTGGTCCTGCTTTAAACCGAGCTGGTGTATGCCCTCTTACTTTATTAATTTGTTTTCCAATACTATGAGGAATCATTCCACCGGTAGTTCCAAGAACAGCACCGGTCATGCCTCCAATAACACCAGCAGTTCCTTGCGCATCAATTCGGTCCTGCTCATCCTTAGCAGCTTGGAATAATAATGCTTCCTGTAATGACAGCATTTATCTCCTCAATAATACTAATCCTAGTTTAACTAATAAAGATTAAGTCTTCTTCAATCAATTGATCCCAATTGACACGGGGAATATTTTCTAACTGTTTAAGGTTATTAAAGCGTTCTCCACTCAGTGACATCCGTAGCTCAACGATCCTTTTAGCGGTGGCATAACCAACACCCGGCAGCCTTTTTGCAATCTGTTCTGCTGGTGCAGAATTGAGATTTAACCGTGTATCTTCAATAGGAACAACAGGTGTAGGTAGCTCCTCTTCAGGCTCAGGTTGAATTTGGGGTGCAGCTACTTTAGTGAGACGACCTTTATCCTTGTCATAAGGAACTAATGAATCAAGACATACATAAGCAATATTGCCTCCTGCGTCTCTGACCATTGCATATTCTTTGTCGTGCTTATTAATAAACTCAACAAGCTTGCCTGTTTTTTGATCCTGAAAAAGATTACTCATTACTATTTATATCGTACCCCATTATTATAGACACAAAAAAAGCGCCCCCTAAGAGACGCTTATAATGTCGGACTAAGTTATCAATAACCTTGTCCAGCTTCCGTCTTGTATGGGAGGGAAACGTCGTCTGAATCAGGACCGTCAGCAGACAGGAAGTAGCAGACTTCAACGAGCACAGCAGCTTGACTATCAGAATCAACCAGGTTCAAAGCACCTGAGTGAGCGATGGTGATCGTGGCAGCAGAAGACTCACTAGAAGTCGTTGCAAAACCATCGAATGTTGTCTTACCACCAGCGGCGGGATAAACACCACCAGCAGCGGCCAAGGATGCTTCTAGACCTGCAGTTGTCAAACCATCAACAGCAACCGTAGAGGTGCCTGTAGAGGACAGGTTGACGGTGTTGATTGCCGTGCGATACACGACTGCACCAGCAGGAACAGTCACTGCCTTGTTCAGGCGTGGCTTGTCATCCTGACGGAGGTCAGGTGATTGGACTTGAGGCGTGAGGGTACCGGAGCTTGAAATGTTGGCATCAACAATTGCAGCACCGACGACCTGATAGAACTCAACGCCTGGGAGTGCGAACACACCTTGATCGCGATATGCGTTCAAGTGTGCGACATAATTACCGGGAAAAATTACGGACATAGTTAGTTAGCTCCTATCAATATACGAAAGAGTAACCAACCGTGATGAAGTCCTTATTAAGTACTTCAAAACCGGCGAACAAGCTCCAGATCATGATGATGAAACGACTGAAGTCGTCGTTATTGTTCAACAGAATCTGTGCATTGTTACCACCAATACCCACACCCACAGCTTGAGGGCCGAAGAAGATCAACTGGGAAGCTGTGTAATCAGCAGCACCAGCAGCAGCGTCGGTAACAACCAAGTTGTAAGACGTTTCGGGCAGGTTGGTGGACTCGAACCAACGGACACCCTCAAAGAGGAAGCCAGTAGGCATTACGGGTTGACCAGCAACAAAGCCAGCTTGGCCGTAAGCAGGACCCATTCCTTGGTAGAAGTTTGCGTTGGGTGCCTGGTTGGGTGACATGGGGTTGACCATGCCAGTGCCTGGATAACGTGCGATTTCGCGGAAGTCGCTGTTCTGACGCAGGTGCATCATTGCAGTTGGATCCACGATGCAGCGGTAGTAACCATCAGCGAAGGTTGGGACGTTGCGCTTACGCATGTCCTTAACAACTTCGAGAAGGTCAGTAGTTACATCGAACTTGGCAGACTCGCCAGTTGCATAGGTAACACCCAAGGTGCCGCCAGTTGCGCCTTTGACTTTGTCGCCAGGAAGGTAGTAGCCACCTTGCTCTTTATCTGCTTTGCCGTTTGCTTCTGCTTTCAGCAGTTCGTTAGCAAACACGCGGTCACGCCAACGGCGGTAGTCGTCAAGCAGCGTCAAGCTACCAATCGACTGGTGAAACACGTTCAGGTTGCCGGTATCAAGCAGCAGACGCTGAGCGGTGATCAGGGTTTCGCGAGCAACTTTGAAGGTAGAAGGCTGTGCTGTGTCGCGGGTATCGGCGGGGCCGGTGTACTCACGCAGAGTCACAAGGACCTTGTCCTTGACGATGTTGCGAGCTGAAGCGGTGCCGAGGGTTTGATCGGCGGTCCGCTCACGGGACTCCTTAGTACCAGGCTTGCCCCAGAAACGATAACGATCAAGCTGTACGGTCTGACCGGGTTGCTTGCTGAAATCGTGGACAACTACCGGCTCAACTGCCATCTCAATGATGTAGGCAGGGTGAGGGCGGTAAAGCTCTGCACCAAGGAGCTTAGGAAAGTCATTATCAATCCACATGGATTTCTAACTCCGTAAGCTAAAAGGTTTATAAGTGACTTCGACTAGTCACATATACTGATATTAATAGTTAACGCTATAATTATATTTAGATACCCCAGAATACTTGGTTATATGGATTTTATAGACAACAATGAATGGATCCCTGTGCATACACTGCCTGGCTTTGAATGCTGTATTGAGTACTATGTAAACCAAAAAGGTCTTATTAAAAGTACTAAAGGGAGGATCGAAAGGATTCTTAAACAGAAAATTAGTAAGGGTGGCTACCCAGTTGTTAACTTGACACAACGAATCGGTAGACGAAAGTTAATTACTATCCCGGTACATACTCTTGTAGCATTTGCATTCCTGGGATTACCGCCAACTCCATATGGCCGACTAAAAGGATGCAGCGTTGTTAAACATATTAATAGTGATAAAAAAGATTGTAGTGCAGAGAATCTTCAATGGTCAAAACGTGCCGATGAAAAGATGACTAAAATAGAAGAAGGTATTTAAGTAAAACTAATGGCCGATAAACTTGTTTACAAGGGTGGCACTGATGTTGTGGAGCACACCGGCACAGAGATGCAGCTTGTTCTGCCTAATCGTGGATCAGTGCACCGCTTCCCACGTTGGTGGAATAAAAAGGGAACCATCCAATATATCGAAGCAGCGATATTTAATGTAGCTTTGGACAACGGTGAGTCTGTACGTTTGGTTGTACCTTACATTGGCCCAGTGACTATGGAAATTCGTCATGATGGTTACGGTAATTTTACTTTCCCACAAAAAAGTAAGGGTGCTATTGATCGCGTAGCTGTATTCGGTGAGGGTAGTAATGATCTTTTAGTTGAATATCAGTTTTCTAAAATTTCTGGTGGCAGCGTTCTGAAACGTTCTATCAGTCCTCTACCTACCCCTCCTGCTCCTGATCCCGAACCTGAAGTTGTTGAAGAAGAGGATGAAGAGGAAAGCTAAACCAAGTAGCGCCTTTGATCACTAGTCAAATCTGATTCTGCAATGTAGCTATCACCAACTGTCATACTTACGTTGTATGGCAGTCGTCTTGTGTTCCTTGCATGGAAACCAATGTAGAAATAACTAGTTGGATCAATATATAAAGTATCGTATGCATGTTCAATTCGATCCTTCGTGTACAACCGCACATCGAACCATGCATCGACAAACTTATTTCCAGTTTTCAAATTATTTACTATTACACTCACAACTGGACTTCTGATATCGTCAAGGTTGTTATTAATTGATGCTGGCTCGAAGTCATTAGTTGTTACAAATTCTTTTGAAAAATCCATTAATACTGGATCGTAGTAAAAATCTATATCTGGATCTTTAGTATTTACATAAATACTGTAGTAGTCATTCTCAAGAGTTGAAGGAACATCTTGGTAGAAAGCTTTGCTACTTTGTATATCTAAAGCAACTTTGATAAATACATTTTCTGCACCAAAAAGACCTACCGAATCTTTGTAGGCAAATGTTGTAGGAACAGAAGTTATGTTCTCGGAACGTGCATTTAATAAACTATTTGAGCTTTTTGCATAGTCGAGTGTTCTATTAGTGGAATAATACTCAGGATTTGCCTTCGGAGCTCCACCGTAGCTCTGTTCAATATTTACAACCTGTTGTGTTACATTCATCGCATGTGGTTTTGATACCTACTCTTATTGTAATTAGAGATAGTTACTAATTTGTTGATTATGCTCTCTTAGTCCTCGTACCGCTTTTTGCTCTAGCGTACGAACGCGATCACGACTCATATTTAAAACTTGACCGATTGCTGTCATAGACATAGGTTCTAAGATGTCTTCACCAATGCCGTAGCGCATTGAGATTACAGCAGCTTGCATTTCAGGAAGGTCTCTAATTAAATCTCTAATATCTTCTTTAATAAATTGACGTTCAATCAACATGTCAGGCAGCTGACTTTCATCTTCTAGTAAATCAATTAAAGCTGTATCTCGGTTTTCACCGATTTTAATTTCAAGAGACGTAGGTTGTCTAGCCTTACACATTAGGTCTTTGATCTCATCAACTGATAGACCTAGGTACTCAGCCAGCTGGAATACATTAGGTAGTTCTCCATTTAACTGACTTAGTTCACGCTGTGCTTTCTTAAGCTTGTTGAGATTCTCAGTGACGTGGATCGGCAGGCGTATTGCACGTGACTTCTCTGCAATCGCCCTCGTAATGCCTTGTCTAATCCACCAATATGCATAAGTACTGAACTTGTAACCACGACCAGGATCAAACTTCTCAACTCCCCTCACCAATCCAATTGTTCCTTCTTGTATTATATCTAGTAACTCCATATTTCTCTTTGTATATTTCTTAGCTACTGACACAACTAAGCGGAGATTTGCAGTAACCATTTTATCTTTGGCTTTTTTACCATCACGCATATCTCGTTTTAGTTCTTTTGTTGTTATGCCAAGTGATACAGCTAGGTCTTCTTGACTTGGCTTGTTCAGTAGATCTTCACATGCTTTGATTTCCATCATTCGTTGAACTTGACGACCAAGTATAATTTCTTCATCATGTTCTAAAAGTGGAATGCGTCCAATATCCCTTAGATAAGAACGTACAGAATCACCTGAAATTTTTGCTGACATATTGTTCTCTTGTCTATATATTAAATCTAGCCCTTATTCTATATTTAGTCAAGCATGTGTGCGAGCGAATCTAATACTTTTCTTCGGTGCTTCTTCTCTTCCTTCTAACGCTTCGACTGCCATTGCTTGTGCAGCGTGTTCGTTAAATCCTTTTGATCGATAGTTATCTTCGTAGTCTTGATATCTTTCTACACTGCTTTCAAAATCTTCTCCATGAGTCAGCATCTCTGCTGTCATTTGATTGGCGGCTTGATCTGGCACGCCATCACTTTTAAGGTGTTTCCAAATAGTTTGGAAGACCTCAGGATCTTGTTGTGTTTCTTGTCCTGCTAAACGCACAATAACTATCTACAACAACTCTCTTTATTCTAATAAATTAACCGTAACGTTGTTCGTTAACTTGATTCATAACCAAATCTGGATTAACACCCATTGCCATTGCTTTACCAGTGGCAATATCAGCACGGAATGCCGCCATTTGTGGTGGTGACATATTGCCCATTGCCAACGTAGCGGGCGAATTCATCATGCTCAGGACTTCACCTGTGCGCTGTGTAAGGAGTGCATTTGCTTTATATTCCTGATTGTCCATTGCAAGCTGTTGTTTTTGAACACCACGCTTTGCATTAACACCTGCTTGCTGCATTGCAGTAAAGGTATTTTGATTAACATTCTGCTCCATCATTCTGGAGTTGTTATATGCCTGTGCATCATCAGCAGCACGTACATCTGTGTACGGACTAGGGGCAGCCATTGCTTGTGGGCCTAGGCGGGCTGACGTACGTGTCATTCCACCTTGATTACGCTGGGCTGATGCATTTTGCAGCATTTCTTCTGCAATAGTAAAAGGAGAAATTCTTTGCATTTTCAATTACTAACTAATACTTATATTGTAGGGGATACATCTAAGTACCCCCTAACTGTTACTTATCAGGTGTCCTGAACAAGCATCTTGGTAGAAAGCATTCCGGGCTGGGCCTGGGAGAGGTACTGCCAAGCGTTCTCAGGGTTCTGATCCATCATCTGGCTAAAGCCACCCCAGAAGTCGTTAGCAGGGTTCTGCTGGCGACCGGGAACGGGCATTTCCATTTGTGGACGCTGGAAGGATGCAGGGACTTGACCCATTTCTTGGGCTTCGATTTCAGCTTCAAACTGAGCATGAGCTTCGTGCTGCTGACGGTCATGTGCCTCTTGAGGTGTCTCAGTTGGATATGGACCCTCAGGACCGTAGAAATCGTTGACGTAATCAGCAAGAACGTCTGGATCGGTGAGCATGAGGTTCATGGCTGCACGCTCTTCACCAGCTGCCTCAAGCATGAGGGACTGGGACTGTCCACGTTGCACTTGTTCGATGAGGGCATCCTCAACGGCACAGGCATAGGTGTTCAGAAGTGAGGGGGCTTCAGCACCAAAGTGCTCAAGGACTTCAAGACTTTCGTCGCTGATTTGACTTAGGTACCCGTCGTTTACCTGCGGAGCCTGCATTTGCTGCGCCTGGTACGCCTCCTGAGCGGCCAGCTGCTGCTGGTAAGCCTGCTGCTGATAAGCCTGGGTTGAAGCTTGGGGACTGTAAGTCCGGTGATCCGAATACTGGGCTTGTTGCTGGGTTTGGGGAACCGAAGCCAGCGGAGCCTGGATAAGTGCCTGAGGTGTTGGCGTCTGATATGCCGAGGATGGAACCTGGGCCTGGGAGGGGCTGCTTGTATTCAAACTTGCGCTCAGCGCCTGAAACGCCTCCTGCCATGGATTGCTGGCCTGCGCTGGTGCCGAAGCCTGCGCTACCGGGGCCTGCGCCTGGTAGACCGGAGCCTGCGGTGCCTGGGCCATCGGTGAGCCCTGGAATGTCTGGGGTGCGCTCGTCGCGTACTGCCCTGCCGAGACCGGCGCGGCGGACGTCTGCATCGGAGAGCTTACTGATGCCTGTGTCGTTGCTACTTGGTTTGTACTTTCCACTGTAACTTAACTCCTTACGTAAATAATCTAGTGATCTGTATAAGAACCCAGTGATATCTAGGTTCGGATCGGATGCCAGAGGCTTATCCGGTGTTTGTGGATGTGGCAACTGATATAGGTTGCCAAGTAATCCAATAAATTGAGAAATACTTTGTTGTGTTTGTTGGACAACTCTGAATGGAAATCCACTTAGCATTGCCGCGCGTTCTTCATCAGTTTTACTTGGGAAGAGATACTTCAATGCTTCAATTGATCCAACACCTGCTTCTTGCAGGTTTCGGACAACGATAGAGTTTTGAAGGATCTCATCAGAGCTATCTTCAAAAACTTCACCCATCCAACGCCAGTCAACTTGTGTGCTTCCATCTGGAATAAGTCCAGTTACACCAGGGGGCATTTCGCCTCCCTCAAGTATAGCGCTCAAAGCTTCATTCTTTAAACGTTCATACTTAGCAAAGAACTTTCTGTATTTTTCATTTTGTATCTCATACTCTTCAGGGTTTGGGTAATCTTCTACTAGTGGAATTACAGGCTTTTCTAATCCAATTGCTACGCTAAAACTCTCATCAAACATCCGTTCTTCGTGAGAAATCATTAATGCGAATAAGCGGCAGAGGCCATACGTAAACATGGCACGGGCTTTCTTCTCAGCAGTTGCTGCAACACGTCCATACAAAGTTTTAATTTCATATGCAGTGCCAGCAGCTTGGAAGTCAAGATCATCTACGCCACCAAGTGCTAGACGAATCTCTTGACGGTATTGCTTGACATACATATTTTGATCACCACTAACGCTGTCAGGAGTTAGATAGCTAATACGATCTGTTGGTTCCAGGTTCGCAATAACTCTAGGGACTCTGATTTGTCCATCGAGCATGGAAGCACCACCAAACGGTTCACTTACACGTGTACTAGAACGTCCAATGGCACTAAAACCTGCTTGTGAGCTTATCGTTGGACGGAAAGTATTTTCATCACCACTCTCAATAATATCCTGCTTAGGACGACTAGAAATCAGTGTAGGATTACCAAAAAACTTTAAGTTCTTGCGGACATTCTGTACCAATTCATTGTGATACATGATTTGGTTAGACAACCATTCAAACTCACCATTACCAGCAGCTTCGCCGGTACAGTCCATATAGTTATAGATCTCTACTGCAGGAATAAAACCAAGACTATTTGTGAGTGTTTCGACTTGACCAGGTAATGAAACTTGTGGTCCGCCTAATGAATTTTCGAATTCAATTTTCTCATCAGAGATTGTTTGCTCGATTCGATCTTTATAAACTTGCAGTTTGATATATTTTTTCTTTCCCCCACGTTGAGTGTTATTGGGATAGTTATCAAAGCCTTTGTTTTCTTGTACGTTAAAGGTATAGCGTAATATGACACTACTTAAATTACCTTCCTGATCTCTGTAAGCTCTATAGTTTTCTTTTGGAAAGTAAAGAAGTTGATAATCATCACCAGATGGACGGAAGTAAAACAAGCCTTGTCCGTCACATAAGAAATAATCAACAATACTGTCTAGTTTCATATCGAGCATATTCTGCTCGCAGACTTTTGCAAGAAATTCTTTTCGATAGCCGTAGCTATCTTGTTCTGCATAGAACTCAACACCACGACGCAGCATGAACATCCTCATCTGTGAAAGATGAGAGCTGACAATCATTGTGTCAACGGATAAGTCCCCACGGCGCTCTTTAGCAGCAGTGAGGATTTGATTAAAACCGTTATCAACTGATTGATTCATACCACTTTCTCTTTTCTATTAGTCTATCGATTAATTATTATTTGATGTACTAATTAAAAGTCGGCATTTCAAATGGCTTAGGAGTATTTGGTTGCACCCACTGCGGATTAAAGCTCGGAAGGTCACCATAAATAGAGTTACCCATCAAGTGAGCCTGAGCTTTGCTTGCAGCACCTCGTCCTTGAACTCGCTCATCCATGGCGGCTGGATCTATCGTGCTATTGCGCTTTGCTGCATCAATTGCATTTTGTGCGATATGGCTTGTATTCATATTGTCTTTCGCGTAATCGTTGGCTTGCGTTATACGTCGATCAAGTCGAGCAGCATTAGCGCCATGACTATCACTAGGTGCATAGAAACCCCCCATTGTGGCGGCAGATACAGGTGAATCTAGTCCAGGGTTACCAGAACTTTGATAATTAAAGGTACGAGTGTCACCACCATAGTTACGAATAGAATTATCTTGCATATTAGTTACGTTGTTACTGTTACCCGTAATAGCAGTATTAATGTCATTATCCGCATTGACATTCAACTCCTGAGAAGCATCAACTTTTTGCTCATTCTCATTATTAAAACTGTCCTCAACCTGAGAATTGAATGGAGTAGGAGATGGTTGAGGTACAGGCATAGTAGTTTTCGGTTGGTCAAATTTTGGAGGTGTTGGAGTAGGTGTTGGATTAGGTACAGGCATAGTAGTTAACTGTTTGTCAAATATTGAAGGTGTTGGAGTAGGAGCAGGACCAGGAGTAGGAGTTGGGAGTTTTGTTCCATTAACTCTGTCCTTTGCACTCGCCCACTTATCTAAACGTTTTTGTGCTTTGTCACCTATTTCTAATCCACTGTTTTGTGCGGCAGCAGCAACATCCTCTCTTGAAAAGCCTTTTTCACGTCGCAGATGTCCAAGCTCTCTAGTTCCTACTTTCTTTGAGCCATGTTTAGCAAAATCAAAGTCAGCTGCCGTTTCTGGGCTTTGTGAATTAAAGGACTTTTCACGCTCAGCAGCTTTTTCAGTCCTTTTTGCTCTTTTCTGTGCACGCACGCCCTTAACCTTTGAATTAAGTTGGGACTGTGCTTGTGCCTCTTGCCTGGCTTGACGGTTTGCTTTTCTCTCTGCTTTCGTTTTTTTAATTTGTGCCATGATTAAGTTCCTCAGCTAAATAATTTATTCATGAATTTATTTTTAAAACCCATTGGATCTCGTTGGGCGAAAAGACCATCTCCTATGGAGGAGTAATTTCCTATAGCGTTGTCTTGGAAATTTGAAACATTGTTATTACTGCCAACTATAGAATTATAAATATCATTATCCTGATTTGCATTCAGTGTCTGAGAGAAATCATATCCATTGTCACCAGAATCATTTTTGAATTCAGGAACTGGATTGGTAGTGATCGTCTGAACAGGTGATGATTCTTGAATTGGTGCATAGGTTCCAATAGAAATTGGAGCGTCAACTTCGCTGAGACTTGGGGACGGATCGGAATCAATGTCTTTAATTTCTTCTATAGGCTTAACATCATTAGGCTGTTTAAAAACTACTCCATGTCCTCTAAGATAATCTTCGGCCTGATTATTAAATCTTGTCCCTGAATCTACAAGACCTTGGAATTTATCGACTAGGTTTCCTTCTCCTTCATCTACGCTTACGCCGTCTGGACGTGCACGGAATTCAGCAAGTAATTCTCGTTTGGAATATCCCTGTTTAGTAGGCTCTTGAATGCCCTCTCCTTTAACACGATCAGTAAAGCCTTCACCAAAGCGTTCATCTAGCTTTTCTCCGGCCATTCGTTTTTTAAGCTTTGACATGCCAATCTATAAACTAAAGCTGTCACTATTGTAGTCAATTTGTAAACTACCTCTTCTCAGTAATCCACCCATAACTAATACCATGCTGTCTACGGCATCATCATGTTGTGAATGACCAAAGTTTAATAGTTCTTCTTCAAGTACATTCCACTTTCTCCACTTGTTCCAAACAACTCTTCTGTTTTCGTATAATCCCAGCACACCTCTTAATCTGGCGAGTTTGTCACCCTTAAAACCTTTGACTGGAGAAACTGTCAGATTGTATAGAGCACGATTTTCATGCATGATTCGTTTGAAGTCACCTTCAAAAGATGTTTGATATGCCACGGCTTCAGGCCAGATTATGCAAGGTGACATGGTTGGAAAGAACTGACCTTCATCGTTTTCTACAAGAATGTTCCAATCTGCAAGCATCTCGCATAGTGTGTCCATCTTGTCCATGTTTCCCATGGTCCGTTCTCGACGCTGATCAATTAAATAGATCTTGCCTTCTTTGATACCGCCAAGTGTGAATACAGTCCAGTCATTCTTTTCTGATAATCCTGCACTTAAGTCGATACCTACACCAAGACAGTCATAGTCTTCAGGCACTTCTGATCTAACAATTAGTTCAGGCGAAATACCAACATCCGTATTACGAACAGCTGTATTCAAATACTGATATGCAAAGGCTACACGGTTTTCAAGTTTTCTTTCGTTGAGATATTTCATTGACCAAAATTCAGGCCAATATGAACGTTGCCTTCCTTCAGCGTCTGTAATGACAGCTTTTTGAACTATCTGTTTCCAGTTGTTCTTAGGGACAAATAGGGTCTCGTGAATATCGTCAAAATGGAAGCGTGTCCCCAAACAGATAGCCCGTGCTCCTTGAAACATCGTTGGTGCGATAACGTTAGACCACGTCTGCTCCATCTCACGGCGAATGTCCGGGTTATTGATCGATGCGGCGGATTTAATAGGGTCATCAATAAGCACCAGCTGCGATCGTTTAGAGGTGATTGCACCTTTGAGACCTCCACACGCAACTGTGAAAGCTTCTTCACCTGCTGTATCAATACCCGCAAATTCATAATCAATTGACCAATATTCATCCGAACGTTTTATTTTACTTAATCTAACCATTGGAAAGATTTCTCTGTACTTGTTACTCGCAAGTATTCCTTTGATTGTTGCAGACTTAGCTCGACTGATATCTACCATGTATGCGATATATAAAACTCTCAGCATTTTTTTAGCTGCTGTATGCCGACCAATCATCCACGCAGCAAACAAACCAAGCACAGTGCTTTTGGCAGACCCACGTGGTGCAAGAATAGATGTATTAGGTCCAGCTATTCCGAGTAAACATTCACTATCTTTACCAGTGCATAATTCTGTATGCCACTCCATCATGTGATGAGCTGGAGCTTTTCCCATTGCTACACAAAAGTCTTTGAAATCGTCGCGAGCTCTTAGTACTTCAGGAGATGGTGGTTTAGATGTAACCTTTGTAGCTGTCATTAAAGCAGCTCGTTTAAATGCTAATGCAGAACTTGCTATTGCCATACTGATACTTTTCTATCAGTCTAGCTTTTAATAACCTTCTTCAGCATATCTTTGAGCAATACGTTCTTCAGCTCTCATCTTCGCACGCATAATAATTGCACGCTGTCTATCTTCTTCATACGCAATACCAATCGCTTCAGCTAATGCTGCTGCTTCTGCCTGCCTATCTGTCATAAAGTATTTTTCAATACTTACACCAGGCATTGAAGGGAGACGACTGTCGATATACTCCTGGCGACGCAGCTCTTGAATATCAACACTTGGAATATAACCAGGAAGTTCCGGCAGACTTAAGTCATGCATTACTAACCTCACTATAGACTTTTGCCCATACTGCATTTATAGCATTTTCAATAGGCTCAGCAAATTGTGGATCGTCCTTAAATATACTTGTTATTTCACGCATTACTCTGTCTGCTCCAGCCAAGACGAGCCCGCGTTTATCAGTAGACTTATTGATTCGTTCGGAGACTTCAATGTGAGAACGAAGCTCTTTTTCCAGGGCCGCCAACCTGGCAGCACCATTATCTCCTTTGATTTCCCCGGAGGTAATAGCCATTCTAAGTTCTTGTATATCGGAGTGAAGGGCACTAATTTCACTGTTAAGTATTCCACGACGATCTAGTTTCTTATATTTCATTTTGACCCATCTACCTAGATCATTGAATGTTCCTTGATAGCCAACAATTCCTGCATATACCCAAATCTCAATGATCGATGGAGTTATCTCAGCAAATTCTTTGAAGTCCTCACTGTCAGAAGCAGGGATATTATCTAGCCATTGGTCAACTGTATTTAAATAAACCTTACCCGTTTTTGATTTAGTAGTTGACATTACATGGCCCTCGCTGTACCACGTGCATATCTATGCATACTTGCACGCTCTTTTGCTTTTAATTGTTGTTCAGTTCCCATAGTCTTACGAGTTTCATCTCCTGTTGCACGAGTGTTGCGGATAGTTCCATCTGTACCATATTTTGAAGCTTCAAGAGATTTATCTGCTCCATAATTAGAAGCTCCTGCTTGAGTGGTAGCTACATTTTCTGCTCCTATTCTGGCTTGATCCGCTCCATAGGTACTTGCTTCTTTTTGAGTGGTAGCAACTGTTGTATCTGCTCCTGCTTGAGTTTTCGCTACATCTTTAGCTGCTCCTGCTTGAGTGTCAGCAACTGTTGTATCTGCTCCTGCTCGTGTGATAGCTACATTTTCTGATCCTGCTCTGGCTTGATCCGCTCCATAGGTACTTGCTTCTTTTTGAGTGGTAGCA
>Ga0209535_1000846_pt1 | contig 21291 bp, 15 predicted proteins | sample LinPmetageLP28_FD_184041 | JGI IMG/M metagenome (GOLD analysis project Ga0209535, IMG submission 184041) | Marine viral communities from the Pacific Ocean - LP-28 (SPAdes) (version 2) | ecosystem: Environmental > Aquatic > Marine > Oceanic | place: Pacific Ocean | collected 2009-08-22
TACCTAAACTAGGATCTAATGATACAATATATGCACATCCTTTTTTAACTTTTTTGTACCAACGCACATGCCCATGACGTGATATTGGTTCTACTCCTTCTAGATCTATTAATTTTGTAGGTTTAATCAAAGTTTCATCGTAAATTAAGAATTCACAATCATGTTCACGTCTAAATCTTTCTTCACCAATTCTAGCACGTTCTTCTTTTGCCCATTGTTCTGTTCTGTCTGGGTGATCTCTCCAGTTGGCTCTGAAAGCGGCAAATCCATTTCTGCCTATAGGCATTTCATTCCCATATTCATCTAGTTTCTTATTGGCTTCTTTCCATATAAGGGCAAATTGGTCCTCATCCGAGTTGGGTGTAGAAGTAATAATACATTTACCACCTGTTGCTAGTGTTGGTGCCAATGAAGTCCAGAATTCTTTTGCTTTTAATGGTGGTTGAACAAATGCAAACTCATCACAGTATATTAATGACAGTGACATACCCCTACCAGTGTTCTCAGTAGTTGTGGTTGCTTTGATTCTTGACCCATTATCAAACTCAAGTGTGTTTCTATTGTATGAATATGCTCCAGCACGTAAAAAATCAGGTAAGTTTTCATACGTAAATCTTACTCTGTTCATGATATCCTGGGCACCAGTAAATTTATGTGCCGCTATCAGTATTTGTGAATCTGGAACAAACATAGCATACCATATTAGGTAAGCGGCCGCACAAGTTGTCTTGCCTGTTTGTCTAGGCAACATGGCAATAGAAAATCTATTATTGTGATAGGTGTCAACCAATCCTTTTTGATATTCGAACATATCAAATTTCATAGAACCTTTGGTAGGATGTTGTATCATACAATAATTTTGTAGGAAATACAATGGTCCGGTCTTATGATCTATACACTTGTTTAATTCAAGTATATTTGCTTCAGTAAATTTTTGCTTACTGTGTGCTTTTTTGGTGAGATTACCTTGTAAACTTTGTGCCATACTAGTATTTACTGTGGATTATTTGGAGTGTCTTGTGATTGATCCAGCTTGTACACCTTCTGGATTCTTATCTTCACGTTTTAGCAACGTTTCGCCTTGCTCGTCACCCATGCTTATTAACTTTCCTGCATCTTGTGTAGCAGATTGCTCTGAACGATCTGTCATAAGTTCTTTGAACAAACTCATGTTGTATTCATCACCATATAATGGTTGATCAAGTTTCGGAGCGTCCTTAAATTCTGTATCCATTAGTTTTGATTCATACTCACCTTCATCATCAGGCATAATTTCTGTTATGTCTGCTGGATGTTTTACTCTGATATGATCTAATGCAAGACCAAATTGTTCAGCTAGTACGCCTTCAAGTTGCGGAAATGAAATTGGATATGAAGTTTCAACGTCATATATTGCAACTTCTTTATTTTTTATTCTTGGAAATTCATGTGGATGTTCTTGTACTGGTGTACTGCCAACCTTTTTGAATTCTACAGTTTCATACTTGGTCATATAGTCTTTGAATTTTGCTTCAAAGCCTTCTGGCAAGTCGCCTGCAATCTTTACTCTTACTGCATAAGTTTTTGTAGATTCGGCTAATAGTTCTTTGAATGTTTTCATACTATGTTATTTATCTTCCTTGACATCTTCAGGTTTGTTCGCTAGGATCTGTCTAATCAGCTCGTTTCTGTCAGCAACCACTGATCCTGTGCCCGATACTACTTCTTCTTCAGGTTTTCCTTGATCTAACTTTTCTTTTTTTAGTTGTAGTTCTATCATTTTTAATTTTTTATCTATTTTTGAGTTTTTTGCTGTGATTGCATTACCCATCATCGACGCGGCCACTTCCATAATACGTCCTGCTAGACGTGGTTCAATGTTCATGCCTAAATCCATTAAGTCTTGATACGCTTGAAACGATTTTTCAGCATATTCATCTATTTCTTTGTCGTCTTCTAAGCCACCTACTTGTGGTAGAGCGGCATCTATCTTATCAACAGCAATTTTTTCTCTGATCATTATATCAGCTTCGGCGATATCCTTTTGATTTTGTTCTTCATCCAGTGTGTCTTTCATAGATTCAGGTGTGTCTACTGTGCTGTCTTGATCTAGATCAAATATTTCTTCAAGTTTTTTTGTCATATGTTCTATTTAAAGATATCACTCTCTGTGAGTATACGGAAACGAATACCTTTGTGTTTGCACCATTTGCCTGCGGCTTCCCATTTGGCTTTGTTAACAATATATGATGCTTGGTTTTGAATATTCTTGCCAACATTTTCAAGTTTTGCTTGATTGTTTGGTTTTATTTCAATCAGTTCTGCTATTCTTTTTTTGCCTTTACTGTTGTAGACAATAAAAAAATCCGGAACATATATTGTGTTCTTGCCTGTGAGCGGATGTCTATACGGTATTTGTATTGACTCTGATGCCCATTGCATTATCGACGGATTGTTATCACAGAAATTCATAAAGGCCCATTCCCATGATGAACGATAACGTGGAGTTTTTTTACCTATATACTTGTCTGGATGTTTAGGTTGATATAATCCTTGTGCCCAACGTGCCATACATTATGCCTTAATATTCCTTTTGGCCAATGTGTTTTCAGGTCCTGCGGACTTATATCCTAGTATCGATGTTTTAAATCTGTTTAAGTTAAGTATTTCGCCTACAAGATTGTTAAGTGTAATAGGATCTACTGACACTTGTGCTTTAAGAGTATCTAAGATCTTGAACACACTTACTTCATCTATTTTTGCTTGACGCATTAACACATAAGCAATTGACTCTGCGGCTTGTCTATCATAATCACGTTGTTCAAAAAATGCCACTGCCGCATCGTATTCGCCTGCATTTAATTCAATTTTGTCTTCACCTATGCCAGACAAAAATTGTATTGTTGCTTGAGTGCCTGTTGCTTTTGTTACTCCTAAATTACTGAGTTGTTTTGCAACGGCAGTAGCAGATGCATCGCCTGGTGTTGCTGATCTATATGCCATTAGTATCCTCCACTTCCACTTGAACCTGAACTAGAACTTGAACTTGAAGTAGTCGAACTGGTTGATGTTGTTGCGTCTGAAATACCTTGTTGAGATATTACTGCATTGTATTTTTGTTTAGCAATATTATATATTAACTGACCATTCTTAACTAATTTTTTTGCTTCTGCTGGAGCATCTGCCAAATATTCATTTTGTTTTGCTGTAGAAAGTTTGTTCCATTCAGAATCTACTAAATTCAAATTAATACTTTCATCTCTTCTGAATGTTTCAAATTTTGCAAACTTTAATTTTGCATTTGAATCTAAATTTAAGTAATCAGAAACTTGATTGCCTGATAAGAAAATTTCTTTGTCAATTTTACTAACATCTTGATCCTTAATGACACTGTTTAGTTGCGAATCAATTGATTGTGCTGTTCGTCTCCTTCTTCTAACATCTTTTGGAAATTGTATACCTGGTCTACTGGTAGCCCCTAGATTGTTTCTTGCCCCGGATAAAAATGTGCCAGCCAATCCAAATATTTCTTCTTTGAATCCTCGTGTAGCTTTGCCACGTTTGACTGTTTTGAATGCTGATGCTCCTGACAGTAACGCACCTAAGAAGTTGCCCGACTTGGCCAAACCAAATGCTGTTGATATTCCTGCCAGTACGCCACCTGTACCAAATATAGAATCTGTACCTCCACCCAACGGTGAGATAGGTGATGGTGTGTTATCATAATGCAGTGTAGCAAATCCTTGTGGGTTATCTCTGCGTATTGCTCCTGCTTCTATCAACACACCAGAATAAGATACCGAGAATGATTGTTCATTGATGCCGCCGCCGTCTGCATTATCTAACGAACCATTTCTGTAATCATTTATAATAGGATTCATTAATCTAAATTCTGTAAATCTTTGTCTGTGCAATTGAAAGATTGAAATTGAATTTAAAAATCTTTCATCCTCTCCATTGTCCATGCCCCATCTGCCTTTTGCAACATTGGTATTAATTTTTATACCATTATATTCTGTGTCTTGATGTAGAGTATCAGTCATATAATGTTGATAATATGATTTGAAAAAAGCAGTTGCAACATCGCCCATGTCATCATGTAGTGTGACAGTAACTGGTTCATATGTAATTCCTGTTTGTACATAATTTTTATAGTTGTATTGATTCTTCATTTCAACATTAAATTGATAAGCAGGTAAATCAACACTTTTTGTAAGCATACCTAGTTCGATCTGCTCTCCTTTTGCTCTGTTGAGCATGTTGCCAGATGCTAAAGGATTGATGTTTATTACTACATGATATAAGAATCTATTTTTTGGTGACAGTCTGAATGCTTCATCAAGATACAAACGAGCCGCATGTTTGTAATCTTTCATGGTATCGCCGTTAACCAATTGGTCAAGAAATAACTGTCTAAAGTTCATATAAGATATTTATTGACTTAAGATGTAGGTGGTTTATTAACCGCCAGTAACAGCAGTTCCAATGGTTCTAGCCACGTCTGCGCCAATGCCTGATCCTCTTGGAGTTTGGATTGCATTGTCATATCTAATTGACATTGTAATCTGTACAGGATCTGAAGTAGCGTATGCCATTGTTCCGTATTGTACGTTGTCTAGATAACAACCATATAATTCATAAGTTTCTAGAACGTTTACTGTGTCGGCTCCATTGCCACCGTCTAGCATTTCAATTCTACCTGTGAATTTGTAATCAATTCCAGAAGCGGCAGATGATTGCTCAAAGAAATCAAATTGTTTCTGTAACTGTTCACCAACAAGTTTAGTAACTTCGTTGTTTACATCATCTCTTACGTTAATAGTAATTGGATCCCAAGTGTGTTTACCTGCCATGTACACTCTTGAATTGTAAACATCAAGTGTGATTTGGTCGAAAGTAATGTTAGGTCTTGTAACATCTACAACTTGTTTAGTAAGTTCTGATCTAGGAGTTGACACACCAAATCCTTCAAGTACCACCCTAAAGCGATATTGTAGTTTTGGCATTAACAAGCCTTGAGTGTTTGACGACTGGTTACTTGCTAACGGGACTGTAAACTTTGAAAGTGTTGATATTGCCATTTTGTTTTATTCTCCTAATTGTATTTACTATACTCTATAGTATTATTCTGGTTGTGCCTTTTTAAAGGGCGCCAATCTCTCCTGTGTTTTTCAATCTTACTGGAATGAATATAAACTCAACTGCTTTGACTGGCTCTATGGCTACATCAACATACAATTCGTTTTTATCAATTCTTGCTGGTGTGTTGTTTGTGTCATCACACACAACTGCAAAGTCAAACAATGCTCTTTGTGAAGTCAATTCTAATAAGAATGATTCAACTGATTGTTTGATTTCATTTCTAGTAAGTGTATCGTTTGGCTCAAATATAAATGGTCTAGCAATTTTATCTAAGTTCAATCTAACAAATGCAACTAGTCTAGCAACATTAACTCTGTCTAGTGCTGATGGCACTAGTTGTCTTGTTTTTTGACCAAACACAGTTAATCCTGCGCCAGTTACAAATGATATTGGATTTACATTTACACTGTAAAGTGAGTCTCTTAATCCATTCGACACTTGAGTAGTTTCAAATTCGCCTTCTGTATTAATAAATCCAACTGATGATGCATTGTCAACTTTACCACGTCTTATACCTGCTGGTGCAAACCATGGAAATGCTACTTGATCGTTAAACGCAATCGTTCTTAACATCATGTGTGAAGCCGGAACTGCAACTGATTCACCGCTGTTGGCAGTGGTAAACCCTGCAGGATAGTAAACTCCAGTGAATGAATCTGTACTTAATAGTCCATCCTCGCCGTTGTCTGCCGCGCCTGCTGTGTTGTTTGCCCAGTTTGTAACTGCTGTTGATGTGGGTGCTAATCTAAATGGAGCATCACCGACAACAAATGCTGTGTCTTTTCTGTCTGCATTTAAAGTTTCTAAGTCTGAAATTAACTCTGGATAAGCCGGGGCTGCCAATAAGTTAAATTCTCGTTGTTCTTCTCTTAATGTAGTAGTAGATGCTACTGTTGATTTCATTGCTTCTACAACAACTGCTCTTTGTGCCTTTCTTCCCATGTTAGGAGCACCATTTGTTTTTAATGGTGATTCAGACACCCAAGCATCTTTTTCAGTAGGTAGAGTTGGATACGTTACTGCACTTGGAAAATTAGTTCTTGTAAAGTAATCTTTCTTGAATCTTGCAACATTGTAACCTGAACGTCTTAGGTTAAAACCTAACATGCCTTTTGGATATAGTGCGGCAGTTGGAGTATCAAGATCAGTATAACTGGATGTTAGTAAATCAGTAATCAAAGTTTCTTCTGTGATTACATCTTTAGTTGCATTGTTGTGGAATCTAAAGTCTGCAAACAGTATGCCATCTTGTCCTGATTGATCAGTGTTGTCTATCAATACAAATTGTTGACCATCCTCTTGTGATGAATCATATCTGTAAAGTTTTGGATAGTTTTCAAGATCTGATGTATCTAACCAAAGATCGCCATCAACAAGTGCTGTGCCATCTGACTGTGTAGTAGGTTCACTAGCAGACACTTGTGGTCCTTTTGGATCTGTGTTTGCTAGGTTAAAGCCTCTTGCATCTGATGATACATTTTGGTAACCTGTAAATGCACTACCATCGTGGATTAAAATATCAACTTCATCAACAGTTGTGTTGTACCAAAGTTGCTCATTAGCAGGATCTTTTGCCGGCTCATTAACACTTTGAATTGCTGTGTACACTGTGCCAGAGTCTGGTGCATTTTGCACTGGAATCCAGTTTGATGCTACAAATGAAAATGCGTCACTACCAATTATTGATGAATAGTCATCTTTATCACCAGTGGGTGCTGTGTACAAGTTTGCAATTTTTTCAGCACTTAGACTTGTGTTGTCACCGTATGTGTTGGCATAAGTTGCATTGAATCCTAAATCACTCATCGGTGTGTTTGATGTGTCTGTGAAATAAATGTTTCCACCGTTGTCATGAGTTACTGTAATTCTTCTTGAAGTAGCGTCATATGATGCAGAGACATGATCGAATCCAGCCGCCGCTATGCCTGCCACAACGTCATCAGCATCAGTGCCACTTATGGTAACAGTTTTTACATTCAGTAAGTTTGAATTGCTGTTTGTTTGCGTTGCACTACTAACAATAGTTTCTGCCATTTGGACAGTTCCTGTTGCTGTGATTGCCGATGTTTTTGTTGTAATTTTATTTGAAACTATGTTTGTGTTTGATCCAACGCCAACTGCTCTTCTAAAAGCAACATAATCAATTAACTCTCCAGTATTTCTAGATGAATCACCCCATTCGTCTTCAGTTGTGTTTACTTGTACAAACACATCATTAACTGTTAGATTTGATCCACCGCCTGTTCTATCAAGTTGTTGTAATGCTTGTTCATGTGTTTTGAACACCGGAGCATTTACTGATTCAAACTGTCCAGCAGTTTCTGAATATTTTTTCAACTGTATAGTTGCACCGTTATTTGGTGCTGTTTGTTGTATCCAAACAGAGCCACTTGGTCTTGGTCTAGAATCGCCTGATCTAAATCCATGATCCTCAGTGTGTGTTCCAATGAATATTTTTGGTGTGTGTAGTCTGTTCGCTGTGCCTGTTGCTATTCCAGCATCTGCAAATGGTGTGCCTGAAACATCTTCTAATTCAATTGCACCTAGTGCCAATGAAGATGAATCAGCCCCTGATGCTACTGGGATTGCATAAATTTCTAGTTTGCCATCAACAGCCGCCGCTTTAACACCTTCAATGCCTTCACTGTTAATAGCTGCCGCAAATGTTGCCACAGTAGTACCTAGTGTTGTCACAGTTGAACCATTAATTGTAACTGACTCTGAAGTTACTATTGTTGGATTAGTTGCTGTACCTGTCACTACTGGATGTGTAGATGACCATGAAGCGTCTTTGGTTGCAGAATCAGCCGAACCAACTCTTACCCAAGTGTTTGATCTTGTTTTGTAAAACAATCTATTGAATGGGTTAGTTGCTACAACTGCATAGTCACCAATTGCTCCTTTTGCCGCAATCGGCGCCGCAGGTGAACCAGTAACTTCATCAGTTGATGTGATGAAAATTGGAGTTTTATTTGTGAATGACTGAGTTGTCTCACTCCATTCTTTTATTCCAAAATTTGTGTTTGCTAAATCGAACCAGTAAAAACCATCATCAGGTGTGCCACCAGGTGCATCTGCTGATCCAGTTAATTCTGAAGTATTAATGTTTGCTCTGATAACAAACGCTCTATTGGCAATTCCAAGGAAGGAGTAAGCCGCTTGGAGGCCATATTCGTTCAGTTCATACCCTTGTATAGGTGTTCCTGATGCGTCTGTGTAAAAAGTAGGATCGCCAAATGTTTGAGTTAATTCTCTCTGAGACGATACTAAAAATATCTCGTTTGCGTTGGTACTCAGTGTACCAGTGGCTGTGCCACTGCCTGTACCTGATGTTTTATTTTGAGCTGTCGCAACTACTACTAGTGGAACTGCTCCTGGTATGCCGGGGACGTAAAAACTTTCGTCTACTACGGATACCTGTACTCCTGGTGATGTTAATGCCATTTTTTTATTACTCCTAATAATTCTTTGTTACGAATATTTATGAGAAAGGACTGATTTATATAGTCAATTTTTTCATTATTAAAGAGCACCAAAAAGGTATGCATAAATATATGCGTGTTTAATGATAAGAAACAAACAAGACCACTGTGTCAAGAATGTAATAGTAAGCCTGCGGCATACAACTATCGTCGTGGAGATAAGATTTATTACAGGAAAAAATGTGACTCTTGCATAAGAAAATCAAATTCTAACACAATCTCTACCCCAGCATGGCAACGTTCAGGCTACGTTAAGAATAATAGTTGCGAAGTGTGTGGATTCAATGCCCGACATCCGTATCAACTTGATGTACATTATGTAGACGGCAATATGAGCAACAACAATAGCACTAACTTAAAAACTGTGTGTGCAAATTGTAATAGATTATTGCATGTAAAGAAACAAGGTTGGCGTCAAGGTGATCTAGTAGCAGACGCTTAAAGTCCTAACAAACTATCCACATCTTCTTGCAAGGCACTTATAGTATCATTGTTTTTAATGAGGGCGTCATATGGTTCGTTTAACCAACGCCATTCGGAAGGATGCACACCAATTGGTTCTACATTGCCCTCTACGTAATCATGTACCCAGTCCGGATCATTGCCACGTTGTACTCTCCAAATGTGTCCGCCAATGCTCTTAATCATTTTAATTTCATTTGGAAATCTTACATCAGGCACAACCCAGTTTATGTTAGGATTGTCTAGTATTTTCTTCTTTGTTAGGCTTACCCATATGCCATCAAAAAAACCTTCACGCATACATTCTGTACCAAATCTTTGTAACAAATATCTTGGTGATACTTCAAACCCTGCTTCAGCAGTCCAAAAAGAATCTGATTGTTCTCGCCACTGTCTACTAGGTTCTGTCTTGCCTTCTAGCATATCGCGATCCCAATCAAACATAGATCCAACTGCGTCTTTTAGTTTGTCTGCAAATGATGTCTTGTGAAACTTATGGTCTTTGATGAGATGTTCTGCGATTGTGTCTTTACCAGAACCTATTAAACCGCACACACCTATAATCATATACACATTATACAATAATATGTGTTGTGTGTCAATTAGCCTATTATGAATGACGTTGGCGTGCCGCCTTCACTACCCATACATTTTATAATGATGTGTTTCAATGGTCTAGATGCGGCCAATCAGCAACATATTGCTGTTGTTTTTCAACATAATATTCTATCCAATTGAGTGCTTGATCATTTACATTGATAGGTAAATCAATATTTTCTTCAATTTGCTTTAACACCGACAGCACCTCGTCGACTGTGAGCAAATTGGTGTAAATTTTTTGATGTGGAATTTGAGACAAAAAATGTTCTGCGTGTTCTTCATAACCATCATAAATGGTTTTAATGGTTTTAAATCCATAATAATATGCCAATTTTTGATCATTGTCATGCAGTGCTTTTAAAAATTTTCTGCCTAATGGTTTAGGTGGTATTTCTTGGTCGGGCAATATCTTAGGATTGAGATACAATTTACTAATTTTCTTTTTAACAAAACAAGGGATATCTATGGGCTTCAATAAGAACACAAACTTGTCGGTGACATTTTTCAAATGTTTCTCTTCTTTGCTCCATAATAAATGACTTTTGCTGAAATGATAATTTTTATAACTGAAATCCACATCTGGATTATGTGCAGAGCCATTTTTGCTAATGTTCCATTCATTAAATCCAGCTAAACAATAGCCTAAAAGACCAAATATAATATCACCACCTTCGCCACCCATCCATTTTATGATGATGTGTTTCATTAGATCAATTAGCCTATTATGAATGAAGTTGGCGTGCCGCCTTCTTGATAGTTGCCTATTTGTTGATCAAGCATCTGCATTTCATTTTGTGCTTCTGCTTTTAACGAATCACCATTAAGTTGTCCACCACCTTGTGGTCCAGCAATGGTTGTAAATTTAGAACGAGCCTCACCTAGTGTAAACTTAGCAATAGCAAGTGTGTAATCTCTTATCCAAGGTTTTGCATATATGTCAGTCAATAACACAAAGTCTGGTCTGTGATTGTATTGTTCAATTAATACTGTTTCATTAGCACGTTGTCTTCTAAATATGGTTAATCGTCTTGTGGGTTGATCATACTTAAAGTTAATGAATCCGCCAAACATTCTAGCAACCAATTCTTGATATCCAGCAAACATATCATACGTTGCCAGTCCACCAATTCTACCAGTTTGTAACAAATATATGTTAGTGTATGCCAATTCAAATGGATCAAATGATGATCCACCTTCTGATGATGAAGCACCACCAACTGTTCGTCTGTATATCTTACTGACATGAATTACTTCTGCCGGTAGTGTGTATTCGTTTTGATCTTTTTGCAGTTCTAAAAAACCATATGATTCTTCTGTTGAATTTGATGATCGCTGTCTAAATTTATCCACCGCAGTAATAAATGCGTTTTCTAAATGTCTAGGATCAAGTTCAACCTCAACCATGCCATCACCCAAACGTATCTTGACATAATCATAGATTTCTTGCTTGGCCGCATTGATCTGGTTGTTTGTTGCTTCGGATAGTGCTGTGTCTGCCATACTACTATTTATAGACGTATTGATAAGGACGGTAAATATGTTATATGCCTAGACTATCACTATTCAAACCAGAAAAAGGTAATGATTATGCGTTTATAGATCGCAACATATCTGAGATGTTTCAGATAGGTGGTACCGATGCTTATATCCACAAATACATTTCACCCAACGATCAAGGCTCATCTGAGGATGCTACACAACCGCAAAGATCAGGTGATGGGTTAAATGAACTAGCAATTCAGGATATGTTGTTCTTAGAAAATAGAGATCGCAAATATGATCCTGATGTATATCACACAAGGGTAATATACAATGTATCAGACATAGACTTTGATCTATCACAATTTGGTTTGTTTTTACAAAACGATCAACTGTTCATGACATTTCATATCAAAGACATTATAGACGCACTAGGTAGAAAAATTATGTCAGGTGATGTTATTGAGTTGCCACATTTAAAAGACGATCATTCACTAGATGAAACTGATACAGAAACACTTAAAAGATATTATGTTGTAGAAGATGTTAGTAGAGCATCAGAGGGATATTCAAGAACATGGTGGCCGCATTTATACAGAGTCAGAGTGAAAGGTATCACTGACGCACAAGAATTTAGAGATATACTAGGCGACAAAGATGAAAACACTGATCAGAAAACAAGAGACAAAGAATTAGAAATTAATGATGCAGTAATAACACAAGCAGAAACTGATGCACCGTTATCAGGATACAACACTCAACAATTTCATGTTATGCCTACAGACGAAGAAGGCAAAGTTGCACTTGTTACTGTAGATGATGCTGACCTACTAACAGATTCAGGACACATCAACGTGGACAAAGTTTATGGCAATCCAGCGTCAAATGGTTATATCGAGGGATACTTGACTGGCGATGGAATTCATGCAAATGGTGAAACAGTTACATTTGGTACTTCATTTCCAAACAGTCCAATTGTAGGTATGTTCTTCTTGCGTACTGATTATGCTCCAAACAGACTGTTTAGATTTGATGGAAGACGATTTGTAAAAATAGAGGACAACGTTAGAATGACAATGACACAAAACAACACGAGAAGCACAGAAAAATCAAGTTTCATTAATAACTCAAATACAACAACATTGAAAGATGGTTCAAGTACTACAAATGAACGTGTTGCACTGAGTAAACTATTAAAACCACAAGCGGACAATTAAAATGCAACATTTTTACGATGCTCAAATAAGAAGATACATTTTACAGTTTATACGTATGATGAGTAACTTTTCTTATGTGACAGGCAAAAACTCTAAAGGCGTATCTGAAACTTTGCAGGTGCCTGTAAAGTATGGTGACATGAGCAAACAGGTGGCACAGATTATTCGTAAAGGTTCTGAAAACACTTTGATACCTGCACCACAAATATCATGTTATATTACAGATATGAGATATGATAGAGAAAGAATGTATAATCCATATCATATTGATAAAAAACATATACGAGAAAGAGATGTTGATCCTGCAACCGGCAATTATACTAGCGAACCTGGTCAAGCACATACCATCGAAAGAATTATGCCTACACCATTTGAGTTGTCATTTAGAGCAGATATATTTTCAACAAATACAGATCAAAAACTACAGATACTAGAACAAATTTTAGTGCTATTCAATCCAGCACTTGAATTGCAAACCACTGATAATTTTTTAGATTGGACTTCATTATCATTTGTAGAACTTACTAACATAAACTTTTCATCTAGGGCAATACCGTCCGGAGTTGCTGATGATATTGATGTAGCAACACTAGATTTTAGAACACCAATTTTTATTTCGCCACCAGCCAAACTAAAAAAATTAGGTGTAATAGAAAAAATTATTATGAGTATCTATGATGAAGATGCAGGCACAGTTGACATAGACGGTATACTTGGCGATAGTTTACTTTCAAGACAGTTTGTTACTCCAGGACAATTTGGATTATTGGTATTAGGCAACAGAGTTACATTATTGAGTCAAACAGGCAACAACACACGACATATGAATAATAAAGATAATGAAGCATTTAAACAAGATACAACGCATGGAAATCGCACCAATTGGCTACAACTGGAAGCCTTGTATGCAAAAGAATTTAGAGGCGGATTATCAACCATACAACTACAACAATCAGCCACAACTATCAATGGAGATGATATTATCATTGAGGTTACCGGAACCATTGCACTAGATCCGCAAGATGAATTAACAATGCTGATCACTATAGATGACGACACTACTCCAACAAACACTATCAATGCCGTTGATGCTGTAATAAATCCTCAAACACATGATGCAACCAATGATGTTGCCGGCACAAGATATCTGCTTACAGACGATATAGGTGATTCAAAAACTCTCGATGCAAACAAAACAACACCATGGGGAAGCCTTGTTGCACAAACAAACGATATTGTCGAGAAGGTTGGTACAGAATGGATTGTAGACTTTAATGCAAACTCAGATGATTCAACTCAACTAGGTCTTGGATTTTTAGATTCATCAACACATATTGACAGCACTCATACCGACAGGCCAATTGGTGATAGTTCATTTACCAGTGTGCAATACGTTACCAACATTACAACTGGTATACAGTACAAATGGACTGGTTCCATATGGATCAAATCATACGAAGGTTTTTACGAGCCAGGAACTTGGTCCATCACATTTTAAAGCATAAAATATTATATGAGTGAAATTACTGCTTCAGGCTGTTTATTCTATGCCAAGTCTACAAAACGATTTTTATTTTTAAACAGACAACAAAAACAAAAAGGCACTTGGGGCATGGTTGGCGGATCCACGCACGACACAGAATCTCCGTGGCAAGGTTTGCAAAGAGAAATAGTAGAAGAAATTGGTTTTCAGCCCACTATATCAAAAACTATTCCTTTAGAATTATTTGTTTCCAAAGACACTCGTTTTAAATTTCATACATTTGTTTGTGTAGTGGATCAAGAATTTGTGCCAAAATTAAATGTAGAACACAGTGGCTATGCTTGGGTGAGTGTAAATCTTTGGCCGTTGCCGTTACATCAAGGTGTGAAAAAAACTTTACAAAATAAACAAATTGAAACAAAGTTACAAACTATTTTAGACTTAATAGTTTAAGATTTAGCATTCACATAACACAAAACAATTCCAACATCTTCTGTTGTTTTATCTTGCAGTGCTCTGCCAATCACTGTGAATGCTGTGCATTCCGACATCAATGCCTTACGTGCAACACCTGAAGTAGATGATGTAACAAGTCTGTCACCTTTGCTGATTGGGCCTATCACTTTTACATCTGCCCTACCAGTCAATGCCACTAGTGGATGAGTATCATCTGGAAGTCCATCATTCATTTTAAATGCCGCTTGATCCTCATGAGATATTACACCAAACACATCTGGACTTATTTCTTGTGTAGTTTTAGTGATTTCATTAGTGCCACCTATCTCAACAATGTCACCTTTCTCCATCACAGCATCAGCATGATAACGTTCTGCCAAGTCAGAGTATTGAGCGGCAGATGCTGTTCCTGTTAATGTACCTACAAATCCTGTAGCAGTTATTTTGCCTGTGCTTGGATTGTATGTGCATGTACCATCAGATTCTAATCCAAGGTTACCACCATCTGTATCACCACCGGCAGTAAAGATAAGAGCATTGTTTTCGTTTGTGTTTTCATTATCTGTAATAGTAACAGTTGTCGCTAGTGTTGCAAGGTTTACTTCAGTAGCTGCAATTACATCTGCTATGGCAGTGCCACCAATTGTTAATGCGTCTGTTTCTAAAGTACCATCTATGTCAGCATTACCTGATACATCTAAACTGCCTGCATCAAGTTCACCTGACAGTGTAACATTTCTCAAACCAGTATAATCTTTGTTAGAATCTAAAATAACAGCTTTGGAAGCAATCGCTGTGCCAACTGCTGTACTGCCTAAGTCTAGTGCATTAAGTTCGCCAACAACGGCTGTTATGCCATCTAGTGCATTTAGTTCAGCGGCTGTAGAAGTAATTGCTGTGCCATTGATTGCCAACTTGCCTGTCACAACATTAAATGTTGCATTATCTTCAATACGAGCAACTTCTGTGCCATCTCTTTGTTGGAATATGATATCTTTTGCGTCTACAATTGGTTTAATAATTACGTCACTGGATGAATTTACTACACTTAATATGTGAGTTCCGCCTGCTTTAAATTGGAAGTCATTACCGCCTGCGTCTAATATGATATCTGCCGCGGCATCAACAGTTAAGTTGTTTGCTGATATGACTAGATCAGTACCATCGCCTTCGATCTTTTCTGAAGCACCACCAAACACAATACCAACATCATTTGGAATATGTATGTCTGTTGTTGCTGTTAAATTGATTTTACCACCTGAAGTTACTGTAAGGTCTGTGTTGTCACCTTCTATCTTCTCACCTGAACCAAATGTGATACCCACGTTGGCTGGTACAACAACATCTGTTGTTGCTGTTAAATTGATTTTACCACCTGATGTCACAGTTAAGTCTGTGTTGTCTGTTTCGATATTCTCACCGCCATCACCAAGACGTAGGCCAACATTAACTGGTATATTAACATCTGCTGTTGCCGCCAAAGTTATGTCAGCACCTGATGTGAGTGTAAGGTCTGTGTTGTTGCCTTCTATCTTTTCACCTGAACCAAATGTGATACCCACGTTGGCTGGTACAACAACATCTGTTGTTGCTGTTAAATTGATTTTAGCACCTGATGCTATGGTTAAGTCAGTGCCATCACCTGATATCTTCTCACCTGAATCAGCAAATCTTAATTCTTTTCCTGATGCAACCAACATCGCTGACACATCACCATCTAGTCTAAACACTTCAGTACCAGAGCCACCGTCATTGACTGTGAATATTAAATCTTTGTCTGAAGTTGCATTGGCAACTGTTACATCACCACTTGATGCTGAAATGGCAATGCCATCTGTAACTGTTACAGTAGCGCCTTCAACGTCTCCTGCCGCTGTAAAGTTTCTGATGCCAGTGTAATCTTTGTCGGAATCTAAAATAACAGCTTTGGAAGCAACCGCAGTTCCAACAGCAGTACTACCTATGTCTAGTGCATTAAGTTCGCCAACAACGGCTGTAATACCATCTAGTGCATTAAGTTCAGCGGCAGTTGAAGTAATTGCTGTGCCATTGATTGCCAGTTTGCCTGTGACAACATTAAATGTTGCATTGTCTTCAATTCTAGCAACTTCTGTGCCGTCTCTCTGTTGAAATATAATATCTTTTGCGTCTACAATTGGTTTGATAATAACATCACTGGATGAATTAACAATGCTTAGTAAATGTGTGCCACCTGACTTGAATTGGAAATCATTGCCACCTGCATCTAGTATTATGTCAGCGGCCGCATCAACAGTCAAGTTGTTTGCTGATATAACTAGATCAGTGCCATCGCCTTCAATCTTCTCTGATGCTCCACCAAACACAATACCAACATCATTTGGAATATGTATGTCCGAAGTTGCCGCTAAATTAATTTTAGCGCCTGAAGTAATAGTTAAATCTGTACTATCGCCTTCAATTTTTTCACCTGAACCAAATGTTATGCCCACGTTGGCAGGTACAACAATATCAGCCGCGGCAGTCAATTTAATATTGTTACCTGTTATGGTTAAGTCTGTTCCGTCACCTTCAATTTTTTCAGCATCATCACCAAACACTAGTCCGATGTTGTTGGCCAAGTGTATGTCTGTTGTTGCCGCTAAATTGATTTTACCACCTGAAGTAATTGTTAAGTCTGTGTTATCTGTTTCAATATTTTCGCCACCATCACCAAGACGTAGGCCAACATTAACTGGAATGTTAACATCTGCAGTCGCGGCCAAGGTTATGTCAGCACCTGAAGTAATAGTTAAATTTGTGTTGTCACCTTCAATTTTTTCACCTGAACCAAATGTGATACCCACGTTGGCCGGTACAACAACATCTGACGTGGCTGTTAAATTAATTTTAGCACCTGATGCAATAGTTAGATCAGTACCGTCACCTGATATCTTCTCACCTGAATCAGCAAATCTTAATTCTTTTCCTGACGCAACCAATATTGCTGACACGTCACCATCTAATCTCATAACCTCGGTTGCTGAACCACCGTCATTCACGGTGAATATTAAATCTTTATTAGATGTTGCATTGGCAACTGTTACATCACCACTAGATGCTGTTATAGCCACTCCAGCATTAACTGTTAATGAGCCTACTTCAAATCCTGCAAATGAAGAATCTGTAACTGATGTTGCAGTTGCGGCAGAGTCGGACAATATTGCTTTGAATGTGTCATCACCTTCGTTCCAATATATCACTGCATTGTTACCTGCCGAACCACGTTGTATGAATATTCCAGCATCAACATCAGAACCACCTGAATTATTTTTGTTTAATTCTAATAATGCATCTGCAATTTCTAGTGTGGTTGTATTGACTGATGTGGTTGTTCCAGATACTGTTAAGTTTCCGCCAACTTGTAAATTGCCGCCTATTTCACCAGTACCAGATGCTGAAATATTTCTAAATCCTAGTGCATCTTTGTTGGCGTCAGTGATTACTGCCTTACTTGCAGATACTGTGCCTGCTGTTATGCCATCAACTAAGTTAAGTTCAGCGGCTGTAGAAGTAATTGCAGTACCGTTGATTGCCAACTTGCCTGTTACAACATTGAATGTTGCATTATCTTCTATCCTTGCAACTTCTGTGCCATCTCTCTGTTGGAATATGATATCTTTCGCATCTACGATCGGTTTAATAATTACGTCACTGGATGAATTTACTACACTCAATACATGTGTTCCGCCTGCTTTGAATTGGAAGTCATTGCCACCGGCATCAAGTATTATGTCTGCCGCGGCATCTACCGTCAAGTTGTTTGCAGATATGACTAAGTCAGTTCCGTCACCTTCAATCTTCTCTGATGCGCCACCAAAAACGATACCAACATCATTTGGAATATGTATGTCCGAAGTTGCTGTTAAATTAATTTTTGCACCTGAAGTAATAGTTAAGTCTGTGTTGTCACCTTCTATCTTCTCACCTGAACCAAATGTGATACCCACGTTGGCTGGTACAACAACATCTGTTGTCGCTGTCAAGTTCAATGCGGCAGAAGAAGCAATAGTTAAATTTGTACCATCACCTTCAATTTTCTCGCCGGCATCACCAAACACTAATCCTTTATCATTGGCTAGATGTACATCTGAAGCTGTTGCTAAATTAATTTTTCCACCTGAAGTGATAGTTAAATCTGTGTTATCTGTTTCAATATTCTCACCACCATCACCAAGACGTAGACCAACGTTGACTGGAATGTTTACATCTGCTGTCGCTGCCAAGGTTATGTCAGCACCTGAAGTAAGAGTTAAGTCTGTGTTATCACCTTCGATCTTTTCACCTGAACCGAATGTGATTCCGATGTTTGCTGGTATCTCAACATCACTTGTTGCGGCCAATACAATTTTAGCACCTGATGCAATAGTTAAATCTGTATCATCTGATTCAATTTTTTCACTAGCGTTATCATCAAAAACTAATCCTACGTTTTTTGGAATGTGTACATCTGATGTTGCTGATAAATTTAATTTAGCACTCGATGATATAGTTAAGTCTGTGCCATCACCTTCAATTTTTTCTCCAGCATCACCAAACACTATTCCTTTATCGTTGGCCATGTGTACATCTGAAGCAGTGGCTAAGTTAATTTTACCACCTGATGTGATCGTTAAGTCTGTGTTATCTGTTTCAATGTTTTCACCGCCATCACCTAGTCGTAAACCAACATTAACTGGTATATTAACATCTGCTGTTGCCGCCAAAGTTATGTCAGCACCTGAAGTAACAGTTAAGTCTGTGTTGTTGCCTTCAATTTTCTCGCCAGTGCCAAATGTAATTCCAACATTAGCCGGTACAACAATATCTGACGTTGCTGTCAAATTAATTTTAGCACCTGATGCTATGGTTAAGTCAGTACCGTCACCTGATATTTTTTCTCCAGAGTCAGCAAATCTTAATTCTTTTCCTGACGCAACCAATATCGCTGACACGTCACCATCTAATCTCATAACCTCGGTTGCTGAGCCACCATCATTCACAGTGAATATTAAATCTTTGTCTGAAGTTGCATTGGCAACTGTTACATCACCACTAGATGCTGTAATTGCCACTCCACTTGAAACTGTTAAACTAGCACCTTCAACATCGCCTGCGCCTGTTACATTTCTAAATCCTGTTATATCTTTATTTGCGTCGACAACAACTGCTTTGCTTGCCGCTACTGTGCCTGCTGTTATGCCATCAATTTGTTCAAGTTCTGCTTCATTAATTACTGCTGACCCAATTGTAAACCCAGCGGCAGTGACCACTCCACTGAATGCTGGAGCATCAGCAACTGCTATTGTTAAGGTTTGTGTACTGTCTGTTGACGTTGAAATATTTGTGCTACCTTGGAAGTATAATCTGTCTGTGCCAAGTACAACTTCCATGTCTGTTGAATCATCGCCAACAACGTTTAGTGTGCCGCCAACTCCACCTATTTCGCTGTCAACATATGCTTTGACTGATTGCTGTGTTGGAATCAATGTTGCTGAATTGGATGACATGTCATCTTCATCGACAAATGCTGTGGCAGTAATTGTGCCATCTGATAATGAACCAAACTGTACAGTTCCGTTTGAAGTAATATTTCTAATTGTGGCAATATCTTTTGATGAATCTAAAACTAGTGCCTTGGATGCCGCGGCAGTGCCGGCAGTGATGCCATCTATCATTTCAAGTTCTGCTTCAACGATTGCGGCAGAACCAATAGTAAATCCAGCCGCTGTAACAACACCACTTGCTGTTAAGTTTCTTAGACCAGATGCTACATCAGCATCTCCATCAAGTACCAATGCTTTGTTGGCAGCTCCAGCACCATTTGTGATACCATCTATCTTCTCTAAATCAGTTTCATTAATTACAGCACTGCCTATTGTAAAGCCAGCGGCAGTTACAATGCCACTTGCTGTCACGGCAGCTAGGCCTGATGCTATGTTTGCTGATCCGTCAAGTACTAATGCCTTGTTGGCCGCACCAGCACCATTTGTGATGCCGTCTAATTTTTCTAAATCAGTTTCGTTCATATCAGCCGAGCCAATTATGAATGAACCAGTTGCAGTAACGTTTCTAAATGATCCAATATCTTTGTTTGAATCAACAACCACTGCTTTGCTTGCCGCTACTGTGCCGGCAGTGATGCCATCTATCATTTCAAGTTCTGCTTCAACGATTGCGGCAGAACCAATAGTAAATCCAGCGGCAGTGACCACTCCACTGAATGTTGGAGCATCAGCAACTGCTATTGTTAGTTGTGCTCCACTATCAACAGATGTTCCAATATTTGTGCCACCTTGGACGTACAATCTGTCTGTGCCAATTACAATTTGCATGTCAGTTGAATCATCGCCAAGAACGTTTAATGTAACTGCATCGCCACCTACTCCTGTAAGTTGTGACCCGTCACCAACAAATGTTGTTGCTGACACTGCCCCTGTGCTTGGATTATATGTAAAGGTTCCGTCTGACTCAAGTCCAACGTTGCCACCATCTGCATCTGCGCCAGCAACAAATGTGACAACATTTTCTTCATTTGTATTTTCGTTGTCAGTTACTGTAACAGTGGTTGCTATCGCGGCAGTTCCACTTGTGTTTTGATTACCAGCAGTGTTTACACCTGGTAAATTGATATTTGCACTACCATCAAAACTTACGCCACCAATAGTTCTTGCTGTTGTTAAAGTAGCTGCCGAACCTGTAGTGTCTTGATTTAGTGTACCAACTGTAAAGTCTAAAGTACCGTCACCGTCTTGATAAGCAACTGTAATACCTGATTCAGTATTCGAAGATACCATAGCACCCACAGTGTCTTGTACAACTTCTGTTAAATCTATATTTGCTGTACCATCAAAACTTACACCGTGTATTGTTCTTGCTGTGGCTAAAGCTGTTGCTGTGTCGGCATTGCCTGTAACATCACCTGTAACATCACCAGTTACAGCACCTACAAATCCAGTAGCAGTTATTTTACCTGTGCTTGGATTGTATGTCA
>Ga0209535_1000847_pt1 | contig 21273 bp, 20 predicted proteins | sample LinPmetageLP28_FD_184041 | JGI IMG/M metagenome (GOLD analysis project Ga0209535, IMG submission 184041) | Marine viral communities from the Pacific Ocean - LP-28 (SPAdes) (version 2) | ecosystem: Environmental > Aquatic > Marine > Oceanic | place: Pacific Ocean | collected 2009-08-22
TCACAAACAGGTTTAGTTTTTGAAACTGAAGATAATGTAGCGTTTTTCTTATCATCAGATGACGAAGGAAATGATCCTGGTGCATTACATTGGAGTTCAATTAAACCAATAGGTCCACATAAAGATACCAATGGTATATTACCAGTTGGTATAATGGCTTACAGTAAATACTTGAAGGAGCTATAATATGAAACTAATTACTGAAGAGATTCAAAAGAAATTAGATAATAATCTAAAAATTGATGAATCTAAAAGAATGCCTTACTTAAAATTGTTTAATCCGTGTGGCGCAGCTACATGGCTTATAGCAGAACACAATAAAGAAACAGGTTTAATGTTTGGATTGTGTGATTTAGGTTTAGGTTTCGTAGAATACGGCTATGTAGATATGAAAGAAATCAAGGCAATAAAAGTGCCGCCATTTGGTTTAAGTATCGAAAGAGACACGTCCTTCGAACCTAAAATGCCATTAAGTGAATATGCTAAACTTACTGAAGCACAAGGCATGGGAAAACAAAGTATAATGGAAGTAATGTAATCATGTATTACTCTACTATACGATTAGCAGAACATATGTTAAAAGACGAGATAAAACATTTCTTAGAAAATGATTGTCCCGACGATCACATAGTATATGAATTAATAGATTTATTATTTACTTCACATACGCAATTTCCACAACATAAAGATACATTAGAAAAACACATGTTTGATTTTTACGACAATGTTTTTGAAGATAAAACTATCAACGATGTATCTAAAAAATTGTGGAATACACAATGTATAATGCAACGCATTTTACACATTAATAGATAAACTATAGCTTGAATTATTATCTTAATTATATTAAGTTGATAGTTCAAGCTAACCAAAATAAGAAAGAGGAATCATGAAATTCAAAGGTAAAGAATACGCAGAAGTTAAAGATCGTGTGATAGCATTTCTAGATGAATATCCACAAGGATCAATAAATACTGAATTACTAAGCGGTTATCCAATAGTCGATACTGCGACAGGAGAAACATGCAATGAATACACTATTAAAGCAACTATTACACCAAATCCGTTACAAGAACCAGACATATATTTCACGGGACATGCAGCTGAAAGAGATAATACAGGCTTTGTTAATAAGACAAGTGCTGTTGAAAATTGTGAAACGAGTGCCGTGGGTAGGGCCCTTGCCTTTGCGGGTTACGGTGGAGATCTTGCTATTGCTAGTGCAACAGAAGTTGCGAACGCAAAAGCGAAACAAAAGGTTATCCAACCAACAATCAAATCATTGGAAGAAATAGATATAATGGCTTCACAATGTGAGAAAGCAAAGTTAATTACAACAAATCAACACGTTAGTTTTAAAAAGAAACGTGGTGAAGGCTACTACGACACTAAAGCTAGAGTTCAAACAGCTAAAGAAGCTTTCCAAGTTTTATTAGATAACGATAAAACGGAGGAAATCAAAAATGTCAAAGAAAATGCCTAGTGAAACACGTATCTCCAACATGTTACCTGGAGATAATAAGATAATAGAAAATGATCACGGTACATACATACTAGTTAGAGTACCAATGCGTAAGGATGAAACAACATATTTTGAGCATCCAGACCATAAAATATCAGTTGAAAGTATGCAAAATGCATTAGATAGTATATCTGATGGCGTAAACGAAGCTGAACAAGAAAAACATACTAGTTTAATTAGTCACGAGGAGACAACATAATGGCAATAACAGGAACAAAGGTTGCTAGTTCATCTGGAACTAAAAAACCTTACTTCATAAATAAATGCTATGTAATAGCAGCAGAACAAACCGAGTCACAGTATAGTGACACAACAGTTAAATTAGAGCTTGAAGATTCTGATAATGGATATAAATATACAGTATTCATGAATCAAAGCTTCGATAAAGATGCTAATGATGTAGTAACTGGATTGAAATATCCTGATTTAGTTAATACATTATATTTAGCAGCTGGAAAAGATCTAAATGTAACTGATACTGGTGAAGTTAACTTAACAGAATTAGCAAATGCACAAGTTGCTTGTTTAAGTTATCCTTCTACTGGTAAATACAAACGAGCTATCTGGTCAACAGTGTCATCATGGGATAACGTTGAAGATCTAGGTAAGAAGTTTGAAGCACAATTAGCAAAAGGTTATCCTAAAAACTACAGAAAAGAAGAAGCTAAAGAAACTGTTGCCGCAGTTACTAAGCCTGTAGATTTAGATAACCTACCGTTTTAATGACTGCTAAAACAGTATTACTTAATTGGTTACAATCTACCGCACAATCGTCAGATCCTTGGTTCTATAGTTACGACTTAGAACAACAAGTTCCTACATACGGTAGATTAAAACACAACAAAGTACACACGGCAAGTACTTATGCTAGAGCATTTAGAACATTACGTTCTGAAAATACAGATCTATTAGATGCTTTAGGATTAAGATTAATAGAAATCAAACATAATGAAAGCAGAGCTAAAGGATGGAAAATAGAAATTACGTCGAAATAGTTAAAGGCAGTATTTCTAATAGAAATTCTATCGTTTCTGTAGATGAGTTTTCAAAAGAAGTGCAAAGTAATGTATGGAAAGATGTTATGTATCGTTCATACTTTATTTTTAATGAAGACTTAAAACAACATGTAGATAAAGAACAGTCTGTAAAGGGATTTAACGGTAGTTGCGCAATAGATTATATCATATTAGATATAGACTTAGCAGACATACCTAAAGATCACTTTATAGGCTATGTTCAGCAATGCATATCAGAAATGTTTGATAAAGGTGTTATGGAAGAAGATATCAATATCTGGTTTAGTGGTACTGGATTCCATATCGAAATGAAGAATGTATTTGGTTTACAACCAAGCAAAGATTTACACGAAAAGCTTAGACTTACAATGAATAAGCATTTCGAATTTGCTGATTCCATTTATGATAAAACGAGAGTTATTAGAAGTAAATGGTCTTTAAATACCAAAACAAGTCTACATAAGATATGGATTCCAGTACAGCTATTGCCAGATTTATCATATCAAGATATAGAAAATTATGCTAGTAGTAGTGCAAACTACATGGAACTAGTAAATGAGCATACTCTTGAAAATGATGAAAATTTCTTTTCAACACTATTCATAGATAACAAAGTAGAACCTTACTTACAAGCAATGATTGTAGCATCACCTACAATACAATACGATAAGAATACTAAGAAAACAAACTCTGAAGTAACAGCAGTTGTATCTTGTATGCAACACGTATTTAATGAAGGACCTACCGAAGGATCTAGAAATATGAAAGTTATGAGAATGACAAGCACATATAAACGTGCTGGTGTTCCAATGTTAGTTACATTAAACGGTATACTAACATGGGCTAATAATACCATGTCTGAAGAAGAAATAACTAGAACAGTTACAAATGTATACGAAGGAAGTTATCAATATGGATGCGATGATCATATTATGGCAGAATATTGTGACACAAAATGTATTCACTATAAACGTAAAGATTACACTTTAGATATTAAAGATGTAACTGCGTTAGAAGATACATTTAGAAACTACGTATCGTCAAAACTAACAGAAAACTCAGTTAAGCTAAGTAAAATATATGGATGTCAAGAATATAATTTTGCTCCTGGCGAACTTGTAGTATTTTCTGGTGACACTGGTCTAGGTAAGACTGCATTCATTCAAGATTTAATAGTAAAAGCTAAATTGCATACACTATTTTTATCGTTAGAAATGAATGAGCAGCTTATTTTCAGAAGATTTGGTCAAATAGCTACTGGTGAAACTAAAGAATGGATTAATACACAGTATAAAACTAATCCAGATTTTAGTTTACAGAAACTATTAGATCACATTCAAATAATGACAATAGCACCAAGAGTAGACTCTATTAGGAAGGTAGTAGCAGAACATGAACCTAAAATTCTTGTTGTAGATACTACCGACGAAGTACAAGTAGACTTTGTTAAAGGTGAAATAGAAAAGCAAAATGCTGTAATAGGTGCATTAAAAGCACTTGCACAGAAAACTAATATAATAATAATTGCAATTCATCACTTAAACAAATCATCTGCTACAAACAACATTATTAACCTACATTCATTAAAAGGTTCTAGTAATGTTGTGCAGAAAGCTGATAAAGTATTATTGATTAAAGGTAATCGTAACGATTCAGCACGAGAAATTACATCAGTAAAATCACGTGACGAAGGTCAATTTGCTATGACAGCACAATTTAACACTAATAACATGCAATTCAATTTGCTAGGAGGCATTAAGAATGTTTAGTAAACTATTTAAAGCAACAGTAACAGAAAGAAACAATATACAAAAAGCACAATTACGCTTACTAAAGTTTATAGTTTTATCTGCAAAGATAGACTCAAACTTTGGTAATCATTTGTGGTTTGATACCAGAGTAGGTCCAATGGAACTATCATTTGGTTTAAGATATTGGGACGAATCACCTGAAGCTGTTAAACGATACGAGGAAGATTTTAACATTATTACAATGGAAAAGAATCTGAGTCCTAGTGACGCATAGGAATAAGATACGTGGAAACAATCTCGAAAGAGAATGTGTTAACATCGCAAAAGAGGAAGGGCTCTCCGCAGAGAGAGCCTATGCCTCTAACGGTAAAGCACTAGGTAAATCTGAACAGGTAGACTGTTTAGTTGAAGGATACGCAGTCCAAGCTAAAATGAAAAAAAAGATTGCACAATGGTTGTATCCTAAATATCATGCAGATGACGTAGACCTAGTTGTTACACGTATGGATCGCAAAGAAGCATTAGCAATAATACCATACAAAGAATGGATAAGATTAATTAAGATAGAAAAGGAAAGCAAAAATGACTTTAAGTAAAGAAGAAATTAAAGCTATTATGTCTATTGCTGCTAAAATTATAAAGCACCAAGAAACAGAACGTTTGAAAAAAGAATTGGATACAGTTGTACGCAATTCAGAAGACGTTACTGACGATTGGAAAGTCCCTAGCGTAGACATAACAGATCCTAAAATACTTGAAAAAGCTGCAGAAATACTTGAAATAAAACAACAAGCAGCAAGATTAGGAGACACAGTCAAATTTAAGACATTACCTAGAAAATAAAATATTGCCGCTTACTATGTATGCAAATACCTTGGTTGGCTACTAAAACAAATATACATTAGTCCGTATATTTCGTATTTGGTATTAGCTATACACAATCCACAGTTATACAATAATTGTAGTTTAGTAAGCGGTGATTATTTTTTTTAAAAAAAGGGGAAAGCTATAAAAAAGCCCGAATTTGCCTCGTAAAAAAACGTCAGGTAGTAGGATCTTCATTTGGAAAACGATCCTCTGCTTGGCGTTTTACTTTACGTAAATGCCAATCTAATTGATGCTTTGGTAAACCAGTTTGATATTCCCAAAACCATTCAGGATTGTTTATTGTTTTATATGCATCACGCATAGCTCTACCAAAAGGCATATATGTCCATGCAGTATATTTCCAGAAAGCATCATAATCACCGTTAATTAAACCATTAACATGTGGTAATATAAATCTAGATGCTGGTGGAGTTATAATCATTAAAGGAGCCATAGCTTCTATAGGGTATTGATTGTAAAAAGCTCTCTTTCTTGTTTCTTCATCTCCAAATAATAACTCTGAAGTTTCTTTCATCCAAGACATAGGAGGAGATAAAGCGTATTCAAATATAGAAAAATGAAATAATGTAGCTAAACTCATAGTCATCATATCATTTGCAATTTGTCTTTCAAATCTTCTAGTAGCTTCAAATTGTGGATGCCCTTCTACTGCCATCATATCTTCAAAAGCTGTCTTTCTTCTACGTATACTATTCCAAGCGTATGGCTGAAAACGTGTCATAACACGTCCAAAAGCAGTGTTACTAAAGTTAGGTCGATAGGTAGCATGATAAATAAACTGTGAACCTTCTACGCCTTTTCTAGCTGAATCAACTAAAAAGTCGTCTGTTACTTCTATATTACCTTCTAGATCTTTATATAGCTCTCTTGCTTTTAAATAATGTGCAATAAAAGCTTTACGTCTTAAATGTTTTTCTGAAGTTGACATAAAAACACTACCAACATCCATAACTTTTTTATCAACATTATATTTAGATGCTAACTGTGTAACAGTTTTCTTGGTATAAGTATCTATTTTTTCGTTTACTTCTTTAGAATTACCATAAAGTTTTTCAGCTCTTGTGTGTGCTATAACTTTTTTAGTAAGCTCTGATAAGAATTTTCTAGCATTAGTAGGCTCTGCTGCTTGTAAATATGTTAATTCTTGCAATAAATTACCTTCTAATAAACCCAAACTATCAATCATCATATGAACATCTTTCATATTTTTAAGAAATTGAGGTTTGAAAGTACCAGTAGTTTCATCAAATAAATTATATTTCTTACCTATGAATACTTCTTTTACTAAGTACTTTTCATCGAATGCTTTAAAAAACGGATCAAATCCTGTATCTGTTATAATATTTTGATAACCACCATAAACATTGGTAATAGAAGCTTTAGGACTAAACAATAAAGACAACAATTCAAATCTACCTTCAAGATCTGATATATATTGCGCTCTATCTACTAAAGCTTTATGTCTCAACTGTAAGTTATCAGGAAGAGATTTAAACATTTTCTTACCTGTAGCTTTAGTATATAAAGGACCAAACACTTTATTAACACGTGATTCAATTTTAAGCATAACATTACCTACGCTCTCATCACTAAACCACTGTCTAGGCGTTTTGTTTATATTAACTTTATCTATATTCTTTTCTTGAATAAGAAGATTTAAATTAGATATAGTAGTTTTTTCTAACCATTTTTGATATTTCTTTTTGTTTTCAACTACCATACTATCAAAGATTTCTTGTTTAGCTATATCTATTTCAAAAGATCTTTCTTTAGATACGCCTTTCTTTTGTTCTTTTATAAGAGCATTAAGTTTTTTTCCATTATCTTTATCAGCATAACCTTTTCTTATAAGAGTCTTTTTATATTGACGTTGTTCACTATAAGACGGTATTGATGCTTGTTCCATATCATATAATAATTTTTTCTCTACAGGTCCTAATTTACCTACTTTCCAATCTTGGTTGTAGTTAGATTCTTTCCAAGAAGATAATAATTTGTACTCTTTAGGAGTAATACCATGAATTTCTACAACACGTGTAGAAGGAAAGCCCATATAGCCTCTTGTATAATCAATCATTGTTAAATGCCATTGTCTAGCACTATCTTTCATTTGTGGATTTCTTAAAGATTGCTGCAAGAATTTGTCTAAATATATTCTAGAATATAAAGCAGATATGTTTTGCATAAGTCCTCTAGACATACTATTTAAATAATCCAATGGAACATTACTATCAGATCTCCAGCCTGGCATCATTCTTTCCATACGTGATCTAGCATGAGTAGACATACCTGAACCTGGATAAGGTAACTTACCTTTTCTAGTAGTACCTTGATGAAGCATGTCCATTGCTTCTGCATCTACGTAAGGATTTTCAAATTTGTTTGTACCTAAAACTTTGTTTTCTAATCGTTGATACTCTTGTTCTTTAGCTTCATTAAGTGAAATCAATCTATCTTTTACGTCTTGTTTCAATTGTGAATCTACTAATTGATCTCTATGGCTTTTAGACATAATACGTTCTTTTTCTTGTGGCAACCAAGTTTTTTCTATGTATTCTCTATTTTTAGCATCATCCATTTGTCCCATACCAGGATAAAATCTATCAGAAACTCCTTCTTCCGTAACAAACTTACCTACTTCAGCTTTCCACTCTCCGTATTTACCTTGTTGTTTTGCTATATCTCTTCTAGCATTTTGAGCAACACTAAATTTACTTTTTTTCTTATTAACCATTAAATAAGATTTTTCCATCAACGGCCAATTTAAAGAACCTCCAGGAGTTACAAAGTCAGAATATTTATCTATAATATGATCTCTTAAATTAAGTTGGAACTTTACCCAGGCAACGTCATCTAAATGAAAGTGATTTCTTTGTATGTCTGGTCCCGATTGTTTATCTTGACTCAATGAAACTGTTTTATCAAACCACAACAATCTTCTAACTTCTATAATACCATGTTTATTTAAAAACATTTCCCCTAATCTTTGTTGCCAATACTTAGTGTGTGTATCAAGATAAGACGTTTTTGGTGCATACTCTTTTCTAAACAATGTTTGATTATCAAACCAATTTGATATACTATTCCAATTACTTTTAATGTAAGAGTTGTTTGCACTTTCAAATATAGGCTGTAAAAACCTATCTATTATTTCCTGTGAATATTCTTCAGGAGTTTTAAATTCTTTTTCACCATTCTTCTTAACAATATAAAATTCTTGTTTAATAGCTTGTACTTTTTCTTCAGCTTTTTCTAATCTTGCTAATAAGTCTGCACGTTCCTCTACTGTAGTTTGTTCTTTTTTAGGACCCAACATATCTGGACCTAAACTATGTTTAACTGCTGCTAACTCCCATAATGCATCACTATGTTTCTTATAACCTTTTTGATCTTGTGCTAAAAACTCTTTAGCATAACCAATCAATTTTTGATTTAAATCACTTAATTGATTTGCGTTAGTATGTAAACGATACACCTGCTCTGCTATTGTTTTTAAAGTAGACGTTGGTACTGTAATTCCATATTCTTCCATCTTACCAGTTTTTTTATTGAACTTAATTACTCTGTCAAACTGTAATTTTTGTTCAAAAGGAGCAAGCTCTTTATCCAACCTTTGATATATACCTAATATTTGGTCAAGTTTAGAAGGATCTCTCATGTGTGCTTGTAAAGGATTTCTAAAATTAATTTCATCTGTAATTATATCTGCAAGACTTTCTCTTTGCAATTCTTTAAAATTGTTTTTATTTAAACCTTTATTAGCTGTATCAAATGTTTTTCTATTTTTAAAACTTAAAATTTCTTTATTAGACATATCTATAGTATATACACGAGTATCGCTATCTTTTAAAAACATACCTGCTGTATCATCTGCTAACTTATCAATAATTTTACCATTTTTATTAGCCCAACTTCTTACATAATCCCTGTATAACTTTGGAGTTGTATTGGGATTACCTTTATTTTTTAAATAAAATTCATCGTAAGTCATTAAAGGAATATCTTTAGTTATATCTGAATACAAAGTATCTTCTGCTTCTTTTATAAGTTCTTTATTTCTTTTAATTTTATCTAATACGTTTTGTTTGCTATAAGTATTTTTTAAAGCTTTTACAAAAAACCCAAGTCTAACTCCATCTATTTCTTGTATAAAATCAGTAGTACGATTAACCTTTTTCATGAAGAAAGCATATTCACTTGCTAAGTTATATAACATTTTTTGATTACCAGCAACTGTAGCTTGTTTAATTATATCTGAAAAATCAGTTAAATTTTTACGCATAGTATCAGTTTGATTTGTAGTCAACGGCTTAACTCTAGCTAATAAATTATCTAACTTTACAGGATCTGTAAGTACATCTAAGTCAATTAAAGGAAATTTATCTTGTGCCATTTCTTTTGTTCTAACTACAACAGAATCAATTTTAGATTGTTGACCTTCTGGAGGTGGTGCAATATCATACATAGAATCTTCTACAAATCTATCAAGGTCTAACATATCTTTTATTTCTTTAATACGTTCCAATCTATTCTTATTAGCTAGTTTCATAGTTTCTATTCTAGCGTTTGACATCCATTTTTTATTTCTTGCACGTATAGCCCATGTTTGTTCACGATCTGGTAAATTTCCTAAGAACTCATCTTGCATTTTACCACGAATTTTATAAGCTTGTTGTAAATCTGAATACGCTTTAGTAGGAAAAGCTTGTCCTAATTTTAATGCACGTGCTTTATCTTTTTGTAAACGTTTAATTTTATTGTTTAAAGAGTTTAACATTTTAAATCTAGTGTCTCCTCTAAAACCTACAAAATCTTTTTTAACTACAGGTGTAGCAATATAAAAACTATCAAACATATCTTCTACTTGTCTATAAGCTTCTTCTGGTAATGGTTCTAATTCTGTTTTTCTTCTATTAGATAAAGCTTCTAATTCATTTTTTAATACTTGTTTAGTTACAGCAATTTGATCCCCATAACTTCTAGTATTTTGTTTTTTAAAGAAATCTCTGTTATTATCAAATGATTGATAAATACGATTACGCTGCTCAAATGTAATTTCTACTATACTAGAAATAAAATCATTAACAGATTCATTGGACATTTTCAATTCTTTAGTTGCATAATCTTTAAAACTTTGTGAACGTGTTAAAGCTGTAGATAAATCTACTACTGCATTAAATTTATTCCAGAGAAATGTATCGTAATCTATAATATTGTCAAACTCTTTCGAATCTAAACCTTCCATAAAATGTTTTTTAAAATCTTTTATACCCACTTTTTTATATATAGGATGCTTTTGTATTTCTATAGATAAGTCTTTTATAAAGCTAAGACTAGCTTCTTTATCAATTACACTCCAAGGATTAATTTTTAAATTTAAACCAACATATTGTTTAGCCAATAAACCTAAATAACTTTTAGCTCCATCAGTTTTATCTAAATAGTTTATAACTGTTTCTTGTAAATCTAATGGCATGTCTGTTTTTTTTGTAGTGCTAAATATTAATTTATGCATATTTCTTATAGCCGTTCTTCTAGCTTCCAACTCTCCAGTTTCTGCACCTTCATACATACCTTCGTACTTACTTCTTAATTTACGTAATGCAACTATAGGTAAATCTATATTAGCAAGATCTGCTGCATCAATATAACTGTTTAATAATACACTTCTATCTATTACAATTTTATTAAATGCATTTTGGTATTCAAACTTTTTAGTTATTCCCATACGTTTAGTATTAGCTTCTAACTGTGAGTTTATATCTAATTCTAAAGCTATTTGATTAACTCCGTTTGTAATAAGTCCAATAGAATCTTGTGACATAGTTGCAATTTTACCGTTTTTAATTTTAGCATCAGTATCTAAAATGTCAGCTAAATGTTTATTCCTAGACTTTGTTTCAGCTGGTTCTGCATTAGCTAATAGCTTACCAATAACTTTATCTTTTAAATCTACAACATAGATTTTACCTTTTTTATCTTTACGAACTAACTGATCTTGTATTTGTTTTTGTTTGTATCCGTCAATTAATTCCTTAGGTAAATCCCAAAACATGTGAGCAGAGTCAATATCTTTATCGGCACCACTCATCATAAAGTCATTATATTCGTTTGTTATTAAAGATATACCTTTTCTACCTTTAGCAAAGCCTACTAATCTACCAATACGAAAACCACCATTAGAAATCATAGGTGAACGTACATAAGCTACTGAACTAATAACACGGTCGTATTCTGCAAAATCTTTTACAGCTTCTCTAGATGTAGGATTTTCTTTCATACGTACCCAACTATCAAACAACTCTCCTATTTTCATAGTTTTAGATCTGTTTGTTCCAGAATATACTGTTATAGGTATTAAATCTCTTGCACCTTCGTTCATCATAAATTCGTCGTTTGCGAGACCTTTAGATGCTTTAGAATACTTTTGCTTACGTCCACTGATTAAAAGGTCGTAGAGACCCAATTTAGAGCTATATGAGTGCTTAATACGAGGTCTAGTAAGACGTTTATGTACGTAACTTTGCATTCTTCCTTCAACATACTCTAAAACTCCAGGTCTTAAATAAGTACCAGGATCAAAATTAGTATCAATTAACATGTCTTCTACTAACTGTCTGTTGTATATATTTTGACGGTAGTCAGTCCATTCTTGATTTAGTTCTTTATCAAAATCTGAATTACGTTCTATTTCAAATATTTGTCTTAACAAACTTCTAGCAGCTTCACTATCTGGTTTGTTGTAAAATATATTATCTATCAAACGTATAGATATATCATCTATTTTACCGCTGATAGGCTTACCTTGATTAAATTCTTTTTGTGCTATGCTAGTAGCTTTAATATCTCCAGCTGCGTTTTCATTTACATACTTCTCCCATCTATCCCAAAACTTTTTACCTACTTCAGTATTCGGATCTATTTCAAAAGTATTTAAATTAGACATTACTTGTTGTAAAAGTTTTTGTCCACCAATCTTATTAAAGTTTTCATAGATATTCATATTAAGATAATGATCTACTATTTCTGATTCATATGTAGCTTCTTTATCATTTTTAACTTCTAGCTTACCCGTCTTTTCATTAAACACTAAATCAGCAGGTTTTATTCCCGTGCTTTCTTTTATAGAACTTGCATAGTCTATTTGATGATAATTATTTTCACGCATAAACGTATCAAATATATTATCAGCTTCAAACTCGGCAGTTTTTTGTATAATTCTTCCTCTCTTTTTAACAGAATCAGGTCTATATACTCCTAATGTTTTTAATACACCAGTTTCTTTGTCGTATCCATATCCATCTCTCTTAACAGCAAACACATCTCTTCTGCTTATAGAAGCACCATCTGTACCTGAATTACTTTCAGCTATAGTTTTTCCCATATTAATTACACTACTTGGTAAATCGTTTATAACTAAATGCCTAAATCTAGCTTGTGAATAAGCACTACCTAAACTAGTATCGAAATACATTTGCATTTCGTTAAATCCTACACGATTTTTTATTTTAGCACGTTGTGTAAAAGATAGCTTTTCAAAAGCTAATTGATTCTTATATGATGAACCCATGTTTTTTAATACGTAAGCATTGTGATCTATAATAGCGTCAGTTATATCTGGATTGTCTTTAGCAAATTGATCATATTTATCTTGATTAGATTTAGATGCTCTATTACCACGTATAACTATATAAGTATTTTCAAAAGGTATACTGTAATCTATATCTGAATATGTTCTATCGTTAATAAAAGATTCTATTGTTTTAACATCTAAAGGCATTTGTATTTCAGTGTTAAATTCTGGATTCCATTTTTCACTTGATATACGATTTAATTTTTTAAGATTTAAAGTTTTTTCAAATAGAGCAGGATCAAATGGTACTTCAACTCCAGACATATGTTTTGTACGTTTTTGAAACTTTGTAACACTTTCATATGGTTCTGTTTTTATCCATTCTTTAATTGTCTTTATGTAGTAATCTGTAGTTCTAACAAGTTTAATAGGACTAATACCAGTCTCTTGTAATCTAATTAAATAAGTAGCTACATTGCTTTTATACTTACCTTTCTTAACAGGTATACCAGCATCTATCAACGCTTGATTAATTTGTTTTAATTCTTTAATAGGTATATGATTATTATCTTTTTTGTTTTGACTCCAAGGATATGTTCTTATTTGTATACGACCAGTTTCTCCATTAGCTGCGTAAATAAAACTATGATCTTTATCTAGTTGTTTAGACAAACTATCTAATTGTTTTTTTGTTACATTTTCTGCTATTTCAATAGGTTTGATACGTACTCTATTTTTCTTTCCTTTTACTTTTTTAAATTCAGCTTCAGGTATATATTGAAATACATCAATACTTAACGGTGAAACATTTCTAAGTCTTACTCTATCATTTTTATATGACTCAGAAACTGAATCCCAATAACGCTCTACTACACGCTTAGTAACATAATCAATATCATAATGTATAGTTCCATCTTTATCTACATCTTGATTGTTCATTTTATTAACACGACTAGAACCATGTTTATCATTACCAGCTTTTAACCCACCTATAGGTTTGTCGTATATATCTAATTCAGGAGCTTCTTTTTCTAAGATAGGTTCCATATCTCTGTCTTTTTTAACAGATTGTTTTTCTCCTACTATATAAATTCTAGCTATAGGAAATCTATCTATATGTTTTAAAGAATGCGCAGCTTGTATTAAAGCTCTCTTCTCTTTTGGAGTTACAGAGGTTTTAACTAATTTTCTATTAATTTCTTCAACAAACTTATTAATATCATAATTAGTATCATCTATAACTTTTTTAAACATGTTATGTATGTCTTGTACTCCAATATCTTCATAAGTATTTTCTTTTTTAATACGCATATATATACTTTTTAAAGATTTTTGTTTAGGTATATGTTCAGATAAAGGATCTACTTCTTCTACTGCATACTCTATTTTTCTAGCTTCACCTAAATCTATAGAGTCAAATCTAAATTTTTTATTTTCTATAGAATCTATTACACGTTCTGTATCTATTTTTTGATCTACTATTTTATTAGTAATATGTACTTTATTATCTTTACGCTGTGCATCTAAAGCGTCGTACATTTCATTTAAATTTTGTTGTTGTACTTTACGATCTGTTTTAGCTTGTTGCTCCATTTCAGGAGTAATAATACCTTTTTCTTTTAAGTCTTTATACGTTTCACCAAAAGCCACTATAATATCATTATATTGATTTAAAGTATAATCTATTTGTTGTGTTTGTATATTTTTTAAATAACGACTCCAGTAAGCTTGGTATTCTGGTGTTTCATTTTGATACCACGGTTGTTCAGTTAACCACTTACGTGCTTCTTTCATATTGTAATCTCTTGGTATAACATTACTTGTTTTATGTATGTCACGACTAGCTCTATTTTCAAAAGCTGCTCTACTATTTACAGAAAAGAATACACTTAATAACGTTTCATATATTTGATCTTCTAGAGGCAAATCATTTAACTTGGACGTAACAGTACCATATGTTGCACCAGCACCACCACGCATTAAAAAATTAATTGTATTATACTGATCTATTCTATTAGGTTGAGTACCTAATGCTTTAGCAAAAGAACGAACTACAGTTTCTCCTGATTTTCTAACAGTAGCATTAGAACTACCTAACAATCTACCTATGTTAGCATATTCTCCAATACCACCAAATATACCACCAGCTACAACACCATGCACTCCAGCCAATGCCATTCCTTTAAATCCTTCTCCTCTAGTACCTAACGGTTGAGCAGATGCTGCTAATAATAATCCCATGTGTAAAGACTGATTTACTATATTGTCTCTAGTAGCTGCATCCATAAACCTATTACCTAAAATTGATTTATGCATAAATTCAGCTACACGTATATTATTATTACGTAATCCTTGTGTTGCTTGTTTTTGTACAAAAGAAGCAGCCATACCAGGGAAAGATTGTAATCCATATAATTTCTTACCTGTTTGTGGATCAAAACCTACTGGAGAACCTTTTAATCTTGATACCCTAGCAAACGTATCTAATCTTTGTTTAATTTTAAAATCTAAAGAACCCATTGACTTAGAAGATTTTTCTAATGTATTTGCTGCTTTAGCTAATCTAGCACTACCTTTCTTTTTAGCTTGTTCTTTTAAACCTCTACTAATTACAGCTGTTGCTGCTCCAGCTCCACCTATAGCTTGTGCTGCTACACCAGGTGCTAATCCTAGTAAATGCGATACATTGTTTGCAATACGTTCAGATGCTGTATCGGGATCATCTGCAAATCCAAAAGTAGTAAACCCTTCAATAAACCCTGAAACTATTTGACTTAACATTCCATCAGATTCACCTTGTCTGCCATCAGTCAATGGTAACCCTGCTTCACCTATTTTAGTCTCCATATAACGCAGACTACGTGTGTCAAATGTTTTAGGAGTTCGGTCGTAAAACTTTTTTAAACCTACAGCATATTGAAATTCATCAATCTGACCTTGCTCCAATCCATTTTGGAGGATTTTAATTCTGTTATCTAATTCAAACATTTATGATTTTAATGTCATTAATAAGTTATCAACTTCTTTAATTGCATACTTATAATACTGCTGACTTTGTTGAAGTTGCGCAGGATCAACATTTTTTAACTTTTGCGTAGACAATCTTTCAGCTTGATCTTTTACTGCTAATAAATCTTGAATAGCTTCTTTTTGTCTACTTGTATTAATACCTTGGTATTTATCTTGTACTGCTGCACCACCTTGTAGTGTTGCTAGTGATAAAGCGCCACCAAAGGCATTTTGTTGCCCTTTAATTAAAGTGTTAGCATTTTCTGCACTATAAGACCTAAATATTAAACCGTCTTTTTTAGGTTTATCATAACCAGCTATAACTTTATTGGGATCAAAATCTGGAGTATTTCCAGCAACTAATGTATTGTTCATAGCATTCATTTTCATCATACTAGTTTTTAACTGTGCATTACTAGCTTCTAAACTTATATGCATTAATGATTGTGCTGCTGCTCTATTAGATTGTTCAGACATATCTAAATTACTTAAATATCCTGCCACTCCACTATTTTGTTCTTGACGTTGATCTGTATACTCCTGAGAAGTGTTTACAGTCATTGCTTTTACTAATTCATTTTGTCCTATTCTTTGTTCAAATGTATCTTGATTTCTATTTAAACCTAAATTAGTTTCAAATTCATATTGATTTTGTTGATTAGGTTGTTGATTTTTTTGCATCTTCTTTGTCATTCTTCCTTCAAAACTAGCTTTTCCTTCATTAGTATTAAACCATCCGTTTAAAAGATTACCCATAAAAGTACCTTCTATTAATTCTCTGTTGTTATCTCTAGCCCATCTAGCTTCTTTTGCTTTATATTGATTTACTTCTTTTTGATTATCTTGCATCCATTGAAAGTTTTTGTCTTTTACTTGAGAAGAAAATTCAAGTTGCCATTTTTGCCACTTCTTGTCTAAGCCTTGACTAAACTCTTTTTGATCTTTAAAATTTTGAAGACCTGCTCCATAATTTTTTTTCATATAATCTATAGCTTGTGTATGTTGTTGATCCATTCTTTCTAATGCAAAACCCTGTGACTGTTCTGCCATTTCCATTTGTTGCGATTGAGTCTTATCCATTAATCTCATTTGAGACTCTTCAGAGATCTTAGTTTGCAATCTTAATTTGTCTTCAAAATCAGGCTCTCTTATATCTCTTAACAATCCACTCATAGATGAGCTTGTTAGAGATAAAGCCTGTAAAAATCCAGTTTGATAATTTGCCATTAGTTTTGTCCTTTCATATCTTTAATATCATCTGTTGATGGTAGTATTACTCCTTGTGATAAAGCATTACCTCTTATTGAACTTTCAGCAGCGTCTACACCTCTTAATCTACTTGCTAAAGCTTCTGACTCTCCTAATAAAGTAGATTCACCTTGTAGTCCTAATGCAGCTAAAGAGTTAGTGGGATCAGCCATATAAGGATTATTAAATCCAGCTAATCCTGTTCTACCATATGCAGAAAATTCTTGATTAACACCTGCTATACCTTGCATAGATTGTAAATTCATACTATTAAATGTTAAGCCAGATTTAACTGCTGCTTTCTGTCTATACTCAGAATATAAAGGTTGTAGTTCTTGTATACCTTCTATACTAGCAGTTTTAACCCTACCCTTTCTTCCTTTCTCTTTTTGTTTAGCATCGTTAGCAGCTACACCACCAAGAATGCCTCCTACTATATATCCCCACGGCATTACTGTTCCTCCCCTTGTTTAACAAACGGTTTAAATGTTAAGTTAGGAGAAATAGCTTTTAACCAATTCATTTCATTGAAAAATTGTGCATACTCTAAAGATGCTTCTTTGTGTGCATCTTCAAACTGATCTATTTGTTCAGATTCATCTGATTGAGTTTGCTGCATTGGTTGTTGTTCTCTTAATTCATTAGCCATTATATTTCTCCTTAATTATTTTAATTTCACTTACAAAATCTTCTACACGTACTGGTGTTTGTTTATACCATCGTGAATGTCTTTTAGTTTTTACGTCTGCATACATTAATTGATTTATAGCTTCATCGTAATCTTTAAAGCATAATGCTTTCCAAGCACTAGGAAACTTTGTAGTCCAACTTGTTCCTAATTGATAATTAACAGATGTTAAAGCTATTTTAAAATTATCTGTATCTATTCCTACTATCTTAGCTTGTTTTTCAGCTGCATTTAAAGCTTTGGTAATATCTTCCATATACCACTCTTTAATTTTATAATCATCTATTTCAGTACCTACAGGATAATCTTCACGTTCTGATGCAGTCAATAAATGACCAATACCACAAGTAGGTTTATCTAAAGTATCTAAATATACTTTGTTTTTATATCCTTCACGTAATTTCATATGCACATAAAGTTTTTCTTTAAAGTTTGGTTTTTTATTAATCATCATTTTTAAAATTTCCTAAACACATTTTTCATACCAAATTTAAATCCCGAATTTATTCCTTCTTGATTAGCATTGTAATAATCCATAGCAGAATTAAATTTTTCTTTTCCGCCTTCTAAAAGATCTGTTCCAATATTTCGAAGGTTTTCTCCTGTTATACTATAACTCTGTCCACCTTGATTATTAGAAACTTGCGTATAATAATCATTTTTAGATTGATTATTAATTTCAGCAATCATAGTAGCAACACTAGATTGTTGATAATCACCATTATTTACACCATAATCCAAAGGATTAACACCTGGAAGCGCAGTAACTGTATTACCTAAATTATTTACATTTACATTAGAACCTGTTCCTACATTAGCTCTTACTGCATTCGTATTAAACCCTTTGTTAACTTGATCTACTTTTCCTGTTTCTGGATTAAATTGATTATCTGTAATTGAGTTAAGATAAAATGCACGAATTTTATTTTTATCTACCAAATTCTTACCACTACGCATACCAAGATTTGCAGAAGGTTGATTAAATTCTAAATCTCTTTTTACTTGCCCTACGTAGTTACTAAGTTCTTCACCAGAGCCTAAACCTGTATAATTTTTAACAAAAGTATTAATATCTTGATTTGATTCAGACCACTTTCTAGATACAACATCTTTTAAAGCAGCTCTACCATTATCAACTGTATCAAATTTAACATGAAATCTTTTAACTCCCTCTCCATCTATATAACTATCTCCCTTAGTAGCTCCTTTATACTTATCTTCAACACCTTCAAAGTATTGTATATTACCAGGATTATTATTATTAACAGCTACAGTAGAAGATCCATTAGTAAAACCTTCCATTTGTTCTACAGATTTTACTACAGAATTTACAGCTTCTTCACCTTTCATATCACCTACAAGTATATCATCACCTCGTTCTGTTCCTCTAGCTAATGCACGTGCTTTTAAAGTAGTGCTTTTAAAATAATTTCTAAATGCTTTATTATCAGAACCACCATGTAACTTTTGTAATTCAGGATTATTTGCAAAATCTTTTTTAGCCTGTTTTCTTTGTTTAAAGAAATCTATTACACCAGTATCTTCCATAGTTTTTTGTGCTTGACCGCCCATTTGTGCTCCCATAAATATAGCAGGTAATGCAAAACCTACTTTTCCTAAAGTAGAATTGTCGTATTCTTGTTGAACTCTTAATTCTCCTTCTGCTATATCTAGCATAGTTTTATTTGCTATAGCTGCTTCTTTACTCATCTTATAATTCCTCCAAATTTGTTTTCATCCATCTACCATTAACTTTGATAGCTAAAAAAGAAGTATCTCCATTATCTACTACCATACGATCTCCATCTACACCATCCGTATTATTAGGTGATGTAGATTGTTGAGATATAGGTGTTTCAAACTGTTGCTCTACTTCATCTACTTTCGTACTAGTTTCTTCAAGTAATTGAGTTAAGGCACGATCTCTTAACTCTTTAATCATTTCTTCTTACCTTTTTTCTTAGCCTTTTTTTTCTTTTTAGGTCTTCCTCTTTTAGTACCGTATGTTCCTTTTCCTGCTGGCATATTTACTCCTTTACCATTTTACTTTGTTAGCCCAATAAGCTGCAGACATTTTGCCTTTAGCTATATTCTTACCATGTCTTGCTTTAAAACTTTTACGTCTAGCTTTTTGTTTAGCTGATTCGCCTTTCTTAGGTTTACCTGCAGTGCTCACTCCTTGTTGTCCAAATCTAATAGTTTTAATTTGACTACCAGATTTTGCTACTACAATATGCGATTTAGTTTTATGTCCAGGAGTACGTTTAGGTTTATTGTATCCACTTACTCCAGCTCTTTTTAATCTTGAGTCTTTAGTCATTATTTACTACCCTTTTTTGCAATCTTTTTAATTTTTCCGTTGTGCGTTCTAGCAAATTTATGTGTTTTAGTTTCTCTAATTAAAGTACCTTTATAAGTTTTACCGCCCCATTTCCAACTAACTGTTTTAGCCATTACCCTTGTCCTCTACTTCGTTTCTTATAATAATTTTTACTCAACTTATTACCAAACTTGGTATTATTACTCATGCCTTGTCTAGTTTTTTTCTTACCATTACTTCTTACACTTTGTGCTGCTACATTTTTCATCTAGCAGACTTTTCTCTAAAAACTATTTGTAAGTCGTTTATAGTAAAATTACTATTTATAGTACCAGAAGTATCTGCATATATAATTAAACCAAACGACGTTACGTGTTTAAAATCAGATCTACTTACATTTATTTTTTCTGTTTTAAACGTATTAGCTGTATGTGACAACTCTAATGCGTTAGAACCTAAATGATTTTCTACTGCAACGCCATCAGCTTTAACAGCAAATCCTTTTACTTTAACATTTTCCCCCGCTTTATAATTTATATAAACGGTCGTTATACTTTTATTTACTGAAGGAGTTCCCATGTCAAACTCTTTTGTCTTTAATAAAATTTGTCCATTAGCTGTAAACGCAGCAGGATCATTATTCCATTTACGCAATTTAACACCTGCTCCTCCGTTTTGTTCTATGCAATAAGCTAAAGAACCATCGGTTAAATTTACAAAGTTTGTAAAATCAGCACCAGCATCTCTACTAATAATATTATTTCCTACATTACCTTCAAAAGTTGTAGCCTCTGTCCAACTTTCAGATTTAATATCATACTTTAAAATTTGTTTAGATTTGTTTACAATAACAATCTCACTAGTATCTGGTAAGTAACCAATAGAAGATTCGTTAAATCCAGCATCTACTACATTAGACCCTAATTTAGAGTATATGGAGCTAAAACGTGATTGCCCTTGCTTAGATACGTCTATGTCGTATAAACGCTGACCATCATACAAATAAACGCCAAATCGGTTAAACCATGCTACAAATCCAGTACCCTGTACTACATGATAAGGTTTTTCACATCCTTTATACTCTATAGTGTTTTCTATAAATTCTAGATCTCTCGAACAATTAATAATAAATAATTTATTTTTTTTAAATTGTAATAATTTACTTTTTACAGAAGCTAGTTTTATTATTTCATCACCATCTTCTATAGCTACATCTATAAAGTTATTAGCTGGAAAATTATCAAATTGATTTACTACG
>Ga0209535_1000849_pt1 | contig 21261 bp, 26 predicted proteins | sample LinPmetageLP28_FD_184041 | JGI IMG/M metagenome (GOLD analysis project Ga0209535, IMG submission 184041) | Marine viral communities from the Pacific Ocean - LP-28 (SPAdes) (version 2) | ecosystem: Environmental > Aquatic > Marine > Oceanic | place: Pacific Ocean | collected 2009-08-22
AACAAATAATAGTACTTAATCTTGCACTTGTATCCGTACAGGCATTAATTAACAATTATTATAGAAAGTGAGGTGATTCTTATATGGAACACAAACAGCACTGGTTACAAGCTCATTACTTAAAGCCTAGGTTATTTATAGGCAAAGGTAATATGGCTGGACACATTAGAGGTGATAGAAACCGTATCGCTGATAGCCCAGCACTAACTCTAACAATCAAGAATAAGAGGGAAACTTAAAATGATAACGACTATCAATCTCATACTTTTCAAAGTTACGATAGAAAGCTTTAGTCGTTTTGTTTGGTTTAAAAATCGAACAAACCGTTTTGAGTTTATTCTTGATTTTGGATACTGGACGTTTTACGTTCATAAATAAGACCATTACAATATTTGTCTTGCCCTAGAGACGAATATTCAATATGAAAGGATAACCAAAGGGATAATCTATATGATTATAAAGACCGAAAAACTTCTATCAGTTATAGAAGAGTTTAGGCACTATCAGCCTAACATTGAAAGCACAGCTATTTCTGTGTTTTTAGTAATAGCTCTTCATCATACTAAAGAAGGAATACCAATGCAATTTGTAGCTGATAAGTTAGAGATTGCACAATCAACGGTTTCAAGAAACGTTACTAAATTCTTGAAGCTAGCAAGATATAAGGACAATCCAATGGGCTTTTTAGAAAGCTTTGAAGACCCTTATGAAAGACGTAGAAAAATGGTACGTCTATCTCCAAGAGGAGTAAGTTTAATAGAAAATATCACTAATAGACTTTAAGACCTCTTAAACAATCAACATAGAGAGCGAGGTGAGGAAACATGGATTTCCAACGAAACCCGAAGCTCTTAACAGAAGTACTTCGTAAAATCTCTGCAAAGGGGTGGGACAAAGGACAAGCTGTTAGAGCTGGTAAAGTTATTGAGATACTGGGTAAAGGTATTTTAGTGACTGAGGTTAATGAACTGCATATCGAACATTTATGCACTACGCTAGAATCGAGAGGGTTTGCTGGTAGCACTATCAATCGCTACTTAGCTTCTCTAAGCAAAATGTTAAGTTATGCAAAACAAAAACATTCTATTTATCATTTAGATAGAATACCACATATCGAGTGGCATGAAGAGGGCAAAGCACGTATCAGATATCTGCAACCTGAAGAGGAAGTAGAGATGATACGAATAATGCGTAAGTATAACAAAGATGAATACTTAAATTTCTTCTTATTTCTACTCGATACTGGAATGAGACTGAGTGAAGCGTTGTATTTGAAGCTCGAAAACATTGGTGATATGCAAGGTAGTAAATACGCTATTTTAGAACACACCAAAAATGGGGACACAAGAAGCGTCCCATTGACAGAGCGAGCGTCAAGAATTGTCGCTGATAATACACAACATTCAGAACGTACTGACAGGATTTTCAACTTAAATGTATGGACAGTTGAAAGAAGTTGGCGTTGGCTGCGAGAAATGATGAAGCTAGAAGATGACAAACAATTTGTTATTCACTGCTTACGTCACACTACAGCCAGCCGTCTAGCCCAGTCAGGACAGGTAGAAATGCACTTAATACAGAATTGGCTGGGTCATAGGACTAATGCTATGACTATGAGATACGCTCATTTGAAGCCAAGCTCATTATTGGGTGGAGTAGACGTTTTGAACGTTTTAAACAAGAAACCGTAAGCGGATAGGTGTGCAAGAAGTTATAAGTCCTTGTGCACATTTTCCGTTTGCGGATAGTAGGAAGTTGTTGATTTTGTTGAATAAAAATGGTGGCTCGAGTCAGATTTGAACTGACGACACAAGGATTTTCAGTCCCTGTATCACAATACCCTCAAAAATTGTATGCTTTTGAGGATTGAATTTTGCTTACACCATAACGATTACAACAAGTCAGCAACTTTCCGCTAGCACATACTACCCTTAAAGTACCCATAATAGAAGTCTTAATTTTAAAGAGATAAATCCCACCCATAACTAGGAGATTATATACTATGACTAAACTCATACAAGGTGTTGTTACATACACTGATGAAGCCAATCACGAAGCCGAGATGTTAAAACTTGGTAAGCAACGCACAAATAAGAGAAAGAATGAACACGTATTACGTGAAGAAGAGAGTGTTACAAACTATGGTAAGTTTCTAGTAGCTCAAACCATAAAACCACTTTCAGATGCTATATTTAATTTTATAGACGAATCATCTAAATTAAAAATAGGACAACCACCTATCGCCTACAGACTTCTATCTGAAGTCCAGCCTGAAATCTCAGCATTAATCACAGCAAAAACCGTTATAAATACCTTATCACAGAACAAGCCTTTAACTGCTATGGCAATAGTTTTAGGTGGTAAAATTGAGACTGAAATTGCACTAAAGAACTTTGCTAATTTAAACCCTGAGCTTTATTCTGTAGTCAAAGCTGACTTAGATAAAAGGTCTTGGAACTACAGTTATAAGAGACGTAAACTTAAAGAGAGTGCAAAGCGTGATAACGTAGAGATGTGGGAAGAGTGGACTACACCTGAGAAGTTACACGTGGGACTAAGATTAATAGAGCTTATGATTATCTCCACTGGTCTTATTGAAATTGTATTAGAGAAAGTGAAACACAAGAAAGCTAAAGTTGTGAGACAGACAGCTAAGACAAAACAATGGATAGCTGACAGAAATAGTTTTAATGAACTTTTAAATCCTGAATATCTACCTACAGTTATGCCACCTAAATCGTGGACAAGTCCTACAGGTGGTGGCTATTGGACTGAAGAAATGCCTGAGTTAGAACTTGTTAAACAGAAGAATAAAAACTTTAAGAAAGAACTAGAAAACTTTCAAATGCCTGAAGTCTATAGTGCGGTCAATGCTATGCAGAATACAGGTTTTAATATCAACACTGAAATACTAGAAGTAATGCAGACAATATGGGACAAGGATTTATCAATCGGGGGTATGCCACCAGTAGATAACTTGCCTATACCAAACAAGCCACTTGATATTGATACTAATGAAACAAGTAGAAAAGAGTGGAAGAAGTTAGCTGTTATAGCCCACACTGAAAATGCTCGCATGTTTTCTAAAAGATTATTGTATGCCAAAATTTTATGGATGGCTGACAAGTTTAAAGATTATGCTTCTATCTATTTTCCACAACAAATGGATTTTAGAGGAAGATGTTATGCTGTTCCAGCTCACTTAAACTTTCAATCTATAGACGGCTCAAAAGCTTTATTACAATTTTCACAAGGCAAAGAAATAACTGAGGACAATAATGGTTTATTTTGGCTGTGTGTACATGGAGCTAACGTTTGGGGTCAGGATAAAATATCATTAGAAGAGCGAGTGGACTGGGTGTTGGAAAATACAGAAATGTTAGAAGCCAATGCACAAGACCCTATTGCTAATCAAGAGTGGTCTGACGCTGATAAGCCATTTCAAGCTTTAGCTTTTGCAAAAGAGTTTTCTAAATTTAGAGCAGAGGGTTATGGTTTTATAAGTCATTTACCTGTTGCTGTAGACGGCACTTGTAATGGTCTACAAATTTACTCTTTAATGTTAAAAGATAAGATTGCTGGTAAATTAGTCAATCTAACAAAAACTTCACAACCTCAAGACATTTATCAAACCGTAGCTAATACTGTTAATGATAAATTAAAAGAGCTAGAAGCTATCAACACACCTTATGCAAACCTATGGTTACAGTATGGAGTAAAAAGAAGCACTGTTAAAAGAACTTGCATGACGATTGTATATGGAAGCACAAGATATTCTTGCACTGACTTTGTAGTTGAAGATTTAACAAAACGTAAAGACAGTGGAGAAAATCACCCATTTGGAAATGATGTATTTAAACCAGCTTCATTTCTATCAGGAATAATATGGGATAGCATTGGAGCTAAACTAAATAGTGCAAGAGTGGGAATGGATTTCTTACAAAAGATTGCACGTGTAGTTTCTAAAGAACAGCTACCTATCCACTGGATTACACCAGTAGGTTTTCCAATTTATCAATCATACCCTGAGATGAAAAGTAAGCGAGTTAAAGCTATGCTTATGGGACAGGTAATTAAACCTCGTATCAATACTGAAACAGACAAGACTGATAAACTAAGAATGGCAAATGGAGTAGCTCCAAATTTTGTACATGGATTAGATGCAGCAGCTATGTTGAGAACTGTCAATATTGCATACAGCAAAGGCATTAGAAACTTTTGTAACGTGCATGATAGTTATGGCACTACTGCTGGTGACGTAGAAACTTTATCAGAATGTTTACGTGAAGCGTTTGTTGAAATCTTTGATGACAGTAATGTTTTAGAAGAATTTAAAGAACACGTTGCAGTAATGTTACCTGAAGAATTAAGAAAAGAATTACCTGAGCTACCAGTGCAAGGTGATTTGGATGTTACCTCGATTAGAGAGAGTGACTTTTTCTTTGCCTAGATGTATCCGCTTGCGGATATAATGCTTAAAGTACCCTTAATAGATAATAATACCTGAGAGGATTAAATATGTCACCTGATGATTATGATGACTTGATGAGAACTATCTCATTAGACACTGCCGTTAGCCTAATGGGCGAAGGCTGGATTTTACAAACAGAAAATGGAGAAGACTATAATGCCGAAGAATAATTATGATAAGATTGTAACCCCTATTGGTGTGAGCCAGTATGCGTGGCTTACAAAACCTGACACACAATTTGACCCTGACGGTCACTACAAGGTTAATCTTATCTTGGACACTGACAAAGCTCAGGATGTCATTAACAAGATTGAAGCCAATGTTAAGAAAGCAATGGCTAACGCTAAAGAAAAGGTAAAAGGGAAAGCTGTAAAAGCTGCTCCGACACCTTACTTTGAACAGTTGGACGAAAGTGATGAGCTAACTGGTAAGACTGTGTTTAAGTTTAAAACAAAAGCACAGATTACAACTAAGGACGGTACTCTAATTCCAAACAGAGTTGCTCTATTTGATAGTGCTGGTGTTCCCCTCACTGACGCTAACGTATGGAGTGGGTCTGAAATGAAGGTGAGTGCCGAACTTATTCCTTACTATACTGCTATGGCTGGTGCTGGCGTATCTTTAAGATTACGTGCAGTACAAATTACTAAACTCGTAGAGGGTGGTAGTGGCAATGCTAAAGGTTATGGCTTTGGTGAGGAAGACGGATACAAATTGGAAACTTTTGAAAATGTAAGTAGTGATGAGACGGTTTCCGAAGAAGACTTTTAGTAACGTAGGATTACGTTATGGATTTCGTTCAGGTCTCGAAGACCGTATATCGAAAGAACTAGAATCCGCACGTGTGGAGTATGAGTACGAAAAGCACAAGCTTAAATATACTAAGCCTGAAAAGCTACATACTTATACTCCTGATTTTTACATAGTTAAAAGAAAAATATTCATAGAGACCAAAGGTCTTTTTACTTCTGCTGACCGAGCAAAGATGAGGTTAGTAAAAGAGCAACACCCAAAAGTAGATATTAGATTTGTATTTAGTAATTCAAGAAACAGAATTAGTAAAATTTCTAAAACTACTTATGCAATGTGGTGTGAAAAATATGGTTTTAAATATGCTGATAAGCACATTCCGAAAGAGTGGTTATGAGTAACAATAGACCTAACACAGATTATGTCGTTGTGTTTTCTTCTGAGACAAGAGAAGATGACATTGGCTTAAATGAAATTTCTAAAAAACACCGAGCACAAGGTTTCTTTAAAGTAGCTTATCATTACATAGTAAGACGTAATGGTGACATTGAAACAGGTAGAGCAGAGCAAGAAGCTGGCTCTCTATTAGGCTCAGGTATTATCAATAATTCTAACTCTATTGCTATTTGTTTAGTTGGCGATAGCACTATACATGGTTTACCTAATTATACTGATGAGCAATTAAGCGGTTTTCGCCTACTTGTAAACGATTTGAAATCGAGGTATAAATTATCAGTCGTTGGCTACAGAGATGTAGACAGCAGCTCTCATAATCCATACGTGGATGTTGAGTTATTGTTACAGGCTGGGGGAACTTAGACTTCTCCCAGTCCAATTCCAAAATATTTTCAACAAAAAAATTTAGTCCCTATGCAAGAAAGTGAATTTCTACACCACACGAACTGTAGCTATTGTTTATCCAAAGACAATGTAGCTGTTTATACAGACGGTCATACCTACTGCTTTGGATGTCAAAAAAGAACTAACGCAACAGAGGAAGTCCCACCAATGCAAGCACAATCACACACACCTAACAGTTTTATTCAAGGAACTGCTTCTCCCCTATCTAAAAGACAAATTGATTTACACACTGCAAAGAAATTTAATTATGAAGTTGGCACTAACAATAAGAAGCCAGTACAGATTGCTAATTACTATGACAAAGACGGCACTAAAGTTGCACAAAAATTAAGATACCCTGACAAAACTTTTCAGTGGATTGGTGATGTAAAATCTGCTGGATTGTTTGGACAGAACTTATGGCGTGACAAAGGTAAAATGGTTATTGTTACTGAAGGTGAGATTGATTGTCTTACAATGTCACGTTTAAATTCAAATAAATTTCCTGTTGTAAGTGTTAAGACTGGAGCTGCTGGAGCTAAGAAAGATATACAAAATTCTTTAGAATGGCTTGAGGGTTTTGACTCAGTAGTATTTATGTTTGATTCAGATGACGCTGGTAGAAATGCTGCTTTAGAATGTGCAAAAGTTTTATCACCAAACAAAGCAAAGATAGCAACGTTACCATTAAAAGATGCTAATGAAATGTTACTTGCTAACAGAGCTAAAGAACTTACTGATTGTATGTGGGGTGCAAAAGCTTACAGACCTGACGGTATTGTTTTAGGTGCTGACTTATGGGATGAGATTAAAAAAGAAGATGTATATGTTTCTGTTCCCTATCCTTTTGAGTGTATGAATATTAAAACTCATGGCTTACGTAAAGGTGAGTTGGTTACTATTACTGCTGGTAGTGGTGTTGGTAAATCTAGTTTCTGTAGACAAGTAGCATATCATTTACTTAATAAAGATTACAAAGTTGGTTACATAGCTTTAGAAGAAAGTGTTAAGCGTAGCTCATTAGGTATTATGGGAGTGGCTTTAGAAAAACCTTTACACCTAAGTCGAGAAGGAATTGAAGAAGCTGCTTTGAAGAAAGCTTTTGATGACACTGTAGGTAATGGTAATTTCTATTTATATAATCACTTTGGAAGTACTGCTTCTGATAATCTTATTTCTAAAATTAGATATTTAGCTAAAGCTTGTAACGTAGACTTTGTTGTACTAGACCATTTACACATGGCTCTCAGTGCTGTTGGAGATGAGACTACCAATGATGAAAGAAAACTAATTGATTATACTGTGTCAGTATTAAGAACTTTAGTTGAAGAAACAGGTATAGGATTGATACTGGTATCTCATTTAAAAAGACCTGAAGGTAATAAAGGTTATGAAGACGGTGTAGCTGTCTCTATGAATAGCTTGCGTGGCTCTGCTGCTATCGCACAGTTAAGTGACATGGTAATAAGCTTATCACGTGATTTACAAGACGATAAAAACTTAGCTAAAGTTAGTGTGTTAAAAAATAGATTTAGTGGCGAGACAGGTCATGTTTGTACTCTTCATTATAATTTAGAGACTGGACTTTTAAAACAATCTGACCACACAGAATTTAAAGATGAGTTTTAAACGGACAGATTGGACTTCCATGTTGTTACGCACATTGAAACAAGCTGAGAACAATCCAAACAAAGATATAACTTTTTACGTAACCAATAAATCTATTGCAGAGTTGTGTGAAGAAGCTTTGTTTACATTATCTTATGAACACGAAGCTGCCATGCGTATCCACGTAGAAATAGCAACCACACATTAAAGGACATATATGAAAAAAGTAAAATTCCCAAACACTATAGATGTATCTTATCACAAAATAGAAACAAAATTAATAAGCTCACATTTATCTCAAGAAGTTGGAGAACAGCAAGGCTGTTATGTAGCTAGAGATATGATTATTTATTTAGATGAAGATATTATTAATGAAGGTGGCACACGTGGAGTGTCACTTATAATGCACGAATTGGGTCATGCTTTATTCTATGTATACAACCTCAAGGATAGAGAAGAAGAGCCTACTGTAGATAGCTTTGCTAATGGCTACACAGAAATTTTATATCGCAACCCTCAACTCAAGAAATGGATTAATCAAAACACATGAGATACGTATTTGACTTAGAAACTGACGGACTACTAGACGCAGTTACAAAAGTACATTGCGTTATTCTTAAAGACATTGACACTGGTCACATTATTAATGTTAAAGTTAAGAAAGCTTTACAACTTTTAGAAGAAGCTGATTTAATTATTGGTCACAACATTATTAAATTTGACATTCCAGTACTTAAAAAACTTTTTGCTTTTACACCACAAGGTAAAGTATTTGATACTATAGTTGCAGCAAGGTTAGTCTACCCTGATATACGAGATAAAGATTTTGCTAACAAAGATTTACCAAGAAAATATATTGGCTCACATTCACTAGCAGCTTATGGATTTAGATTAGGCAATCTTAAAGGTGATTTTGACGGTGGTGACTGGCAGACCTACAGTGAAGAGATGTTACAATATTGTATTCAAGATGTAGAAGTAACACACAATCTTTACAAAAAAATATTAGACAAAGGATTTAGTGAACAAGCTATGCAGCTTGAGCATGATGTTGTTACCTTAATAAACAAACAAGAATTACATGGTTTTACTTTTGATGTAGACAAAGGAGAAGCACTTGCAGCTAAACTTAATGTCAGACGTTTTGAAATAGAAGATGAACTACAGGAATTATTTCCGCCACGTACTTTAAGTATTCCTTTTATGCCTAAAGTTAATAACAAAGCTAGAGGATATGTTAAAGGTGAGTTGTTTTATAAAACTAAAGTAGAAACTTTTAATCCTTCAAGCAGACAGCACATTGCGGAGCGTTTAAAATCTTTATACAACTGGCAACCTGAAGAATTTACAAATGACGGCTCACCTAAATTAGATGATGAAACATTGAGCAAGCTTCCATACAAAGAAGCTAAAATTCTTGCTGAGCATTTTCTTTTAGACAAGCGTATAGCTCAGTTAAGCACTGGTAATCAGGCTTGGTTATCTAAACGTAAAGGCAATAAGATACATGGCACGTGTAATACTAACAGTACAGTTACAGGAAGAGCTTCACACACCTCACCAAACTTAGGACAGATACCAAGTACTGCTGTTCCTTATGGTAAAGAGTGCAGAGAATTGTTTACTGTTCCTGAAGGATACAAGTTAGTTGGTATAGATATTTCAGGTCTTGAAGTACGTATGCTGGCACACTTCATGTCTAAGTATGACAACGGTGCATACACTGATGTTGTTTTAAATGGTGACATACACACAACTACACAAAAACTTGCTGGCTTAGATTCAAGAGATGTAGCTAAAAGATTTTACTATTGTTTCTTATATGGTGGTGGTGTCAAAAAGATTGCACAGGTTATAGATAAGAAAATAAATATTGCTAGTGCTATCAAGAAAAGATTTTTAAATAATTTACCAGCATTAAATAAACTAATAGAGCAAGTACAGGCTGCTTCAGAGCGTGGACATCTTATTGGTTTAGATAAGAGACAAGTAAAAGTACGTTCTGCACATTCAGCTTTAAACACCTTACTACAAAGTGCTGGTGCTATTGTATGTAAACAATGGTTAGTTGAATTTGACAGAGCTGTGAAGAAAATACCTAACGTCCAACAAGTCGTATGGGTACATGACGAGATACAAGTTGAGTGTCTTGAAAAGGATGCACAAACAATCGGAGAATTAGCTGTCGAAGCGATAGAACGAACAGGCAAACACTTCAATCTACGTATCCCATTAACAGGGGAATTTAACATAGGAAATAATTGGAGTGAAACACATTGACCAAAGCAAATAAAAAATTCGACATTGATTTAAAGTATGGACAAGAACGTGAGCAACGTATTGTTTCAATACTCGACACTGATAAATCTAAAATAGAAGTAAAAACAGAACGTGATTGGTGGTTTAAGACTGGTAACATTGCTATTGAAATTGAATCTAATGGCAAGCCGTCAGGTATCATGGCAACTGAATCAGATTACTGGGTGCACATTCTTGCACAAGGTAAAGATGATTATTGCAGATTAATTTTTGATACTGACACTGTTCGTAAACTTGCTGAGACTTACAAACATACATTAAAAAATGGTGGTGACGGCTGGCGTACAAAATTTGTACTCGTACCTTTATCAGAATTATTTGATAAAAAAAATTTACACTAACTAATACGGAAGAGGAACTTATGCCTAGAAGAATACTTATAGACGGTGACATATATGCTTATCGCACTGCAATACAGAATGAAGTTGCAACTGATTGGGGTGAAGATTTTTGGACGCTTCATGCTGACGCTATGCAATCTAAAAGATTGTTGGATGATACCATTGAAGAGATAAAAAATAATTTAGGTGGTGATGAAGTTGTTGTTGCACTAACTGACTCTAAGAATTTTCGTAAAGATGTTCTACCCAGTTATAAAAGCAATCGTAAAAATCTTCGCAAGCCCATGATTTTATCTGAGTTGCGACAGCATTTAATTGATAATCATAATACTGTTATCTATCCAAACTTAGAAGCAGATGATGTTTTAGGTATCCTTGCTACTACACCACACGAAGACAATGAAGATATTATTGTTTCAGTTGATAAAGACTTAAGACAAATACCCACACGTGTCAGCCCTGACGGTAAAGATGTTTGGTCTGTGAGTAAGCAAGAAGGTGACTACTGGTTTATGATACAAGCTTTAACTGGTGATGCTACAGACGGCTACACTGGTTTACCTAAAGTTGGTATTAAAACTGCTGAAAAAATTCTTGGAACTAGTGGCAGTACTTTATCAGAGATGTGGAAACAAGTTTGTGCTGCATACAATAAAGCTGGTTACTCAAATGATGAAGCACTTCAGCAAGCTAGATGTGCCTACATTCTAAGACATGGTGATTACAATTTAAAAACTGGAAAGGTTAAACTATGGCAGACCAAGTAAAGAAACCTAATCATTATTTTAGATATGTCATAGAGCCTATCACTTTCATAATGCAAAACAATATCCCATACGCTGAAGGTAATGCAATTAAATATTTATGTCGTTGGCGTTACAAACATGACACTAAAGAAAAACAATTAGAAGATTTAAACAAAGCCAAACAGTACATAGATATTCTCATTGAATTAGAGACCCAATCAAATGCCAAAAAATTAATTTATAAGTTAGGAAACAAATAAATGTCAAACATACTACCCACTACATATCAACAATACATACACACTTCTCGTTATGCTAGATTTATAGATGACAAAGGTAGACGTGAAACATGGGATGAGACGGTCACTCGTTATTTTGATTTCATGCAAAATCATTTAAAGAAAAATTTTAATTATAATTTAGATAATAAACTACGCACAAATTTAGAAAATCATATTTTAAATTTAAACATTATGCCTTCTATGCGTGCACTAATGACTGCTGGTGCAGCATTAGAACGTGATAACACTGCTGGTTACAACTGCTCATACATACCTATAGATGATGTTAGAAGTTTTGATGAAGTAATGTATATATTATTGTGTGGTACTGGTGTTGGTTTCTCAGTGGAACGTAAAAGTGTAGATAAACTACCTGTTATTGCTGAAGAATTTAGTGATAGTGACACTGTTATTGTGGTGCAAGATAGTAAAGCTGGCTGGGCTAAATCATTTCGTGAACTTATTGCTATGCTTTATTCAGGACAGATTCCTAAAATAGATATATCAAAAGTTAGACACGCTGGAGCTAGGCTAAAAACTTTTGGTGGACGTGCTAGTGGTGCACAGCCTTTAGTTAATCTATTTGATTTTGCTATTACTACTTTTAAAAATGCTGCTGGTAGAAAACTAGATGCTATCGAAGCTCACGACCTAGTTTGTAAAGTTGGTGAAGTAGTAGTTGTTGGTGGTGTTAGACGTAGTGCTTTAATATCTCTTAGCAACATACAGGATGACCAAATGAGAAATGCAAAAAGTGGGCAATGGTGGTTAGAAGACGGACAACGTGCACTGGCTAACAACTCTGCTTGCTACTCAAGAACTCCTGATATGAATTTATTTATGTCAGAATGGAAATCATTATATGAAAGTAAGTCAGGTGAAAGAGGTATCTTTAATAGAGAAGCTGCTAAGAATAAAGCTGCTGAAAATAAAAGAAGAGATACTGAACACTTGTTTGGTACTAATCCATGTTCTGAAATAATATTAAGACCATATCAATTTTGTAATCTTACTGAAGTTGTCGTTAGAGCAACAGACGATTTACAATCTATTTGTGACAAAATTAAATATGCAACCATTCTTGGAACTTTCCAATCTACTCTTACTGATTTTAAATATTTAAGAAAAATATGGAAAGATAATACTGAAGAAGAACGTTTACTTGGTGTGTCTCTTACAGGAATTATGGATAACAAAGTTACTAGTAATCCATATAAAGAACAATTAGAAACTATGCGGACTGTAGCTGTAGACACAAATAAAGAATTAGCTAAAAAACTAAAGATACCACAATCTACTGCAATCACTTGTGTAAAACCAAGTGGCACAGTAAGTCAATTAGTTGATAGTGCTTCAGGAATACACACTAGACATAGTGATTATTACATAAGAACAGTGCGTGGAGATGTTAAAGACCCATTAACTAATTTCTTAAAAGACAAAGGTGTTCCGAATGAGCCTGATGTTACTAAACCTGAGAGTGTTGTAGTGTTTTCTTTCCCAGTTAAATCTCCTACAGGCAGTTTAACTAGAGATAGTAAGACAGCTATTGAGCAACTAGAGACATGGTTAATGTATCAAAGACACTGGTGCGAACATAAACCTTCAGTAACTATAAGTGTTAAAGAGCATGAATGGTTAGAAGTAGGTGCATGGGTTTACAAACATTTTGAAGAAGTATCAGGTATTAGTTTCTTACCTCACAGTGACCACGTGTACCAACAAGCTCCATATCAAGAAGTTGATGTTAAAGAATACAAAGAGCTTCTTAAAAAAATGCCTAAAGACATAGACTTCACAGGTCTTAGTGCATACGAAAGTGAAGATAATACTAGTGGGTCTCAAGAGTTAGCTTGTGTTGGTGGTGTCTGCGAAATTGTAGATATAAAACCAAGCTACTAAAGACCCCTTTTTAGAAGGATTTCATTATGGAATACGAAGATATTAAATTTCCTGAGACAGTAGCAGATATGATGCTGTTACTTACTCAGGTTTATCCCAACAAAACACCTTTAATGTCAGATAATACTAATAAAATTATGTATGAAGCTGGACAAAGAAGTGTTGTTGATTGGTTAATAGAATTACAAAACTCAGAAAAGGAATAATACTATGTGTTTAGGCGGACGGCAAAGTACACCAGCTCCTACAAATGTTAAAGATAACAGTATGTATTACAATGGTAATGTGTTTGACCCTATACCTGAAGAAGAATTAGAAACTGAAACAGGTAGCTTAATGGAACAAGCAGTAAATCAATCACAAAGTCAATCTGCTATGAACTCCAGTGGTTTAAGTATTCAAGACCCAAATAACGGAAGTGTATATTCTTAATATTTCTCAACTAATTAAATAAATTAACAACAAACCAAAGGAAAACGTATGTGCGGTGGCGGAAGTAAACCAGCTCCAGCTCCAGCACCAGCTCCTAATCCAGTTGTGTACAATCCTAACCCTTCAACAATGGGTATGGAAAACGCTCCTGAATTAGTAACGGCTGATGTAATGGAAGATGAAGAGCTGAAGAAAAAGCTTAAAAAGAAGCAAGGAACTACAGCTTTACAAACTGATTTAGCTGTTCCTACTAGTGGCAATAACTTAAATATTGCTTAAATAATTTATGGATGAACTACAACTCCAAACATTAGGTGCTTCAGCAAAAGAACGTTACAACAAATTGGTACATGAAAGAGAACATTTTCTTGAAAGAGCTAGAGAGTGTTCTGAATTAACTATTCCAGCTCTTATTCCTGACGAAAGTTTCAATGCGTCTTCTGATTTATATACACCATTTCAAAGTGTAGGTGCTAGAGGTGTCAATAACCTTGCATCAAAACTACTCCTATTATTACTCCCCCCAAACTCCCCTTTCTTCCGCTTAAAAATTGGTGGTAAAGCCAAACAAGAAATTGAACAACAACCCGAAGTAAAAACTCAAGTTGAAAAAGCTTTAGCAGATATTGAAAAAGAAATTGCACATAAAATTGAAGAGCTAGCAATACGTGTTCCAGTGTTTGAAGCTTTAAAACATTTAATTGTAAGTGGTAATGTTCTAACAACACTGCCTAAAAAGGGAGCTATGCGTGTTTTCCCTCTATCACAATATGTGTGTAAGAGAGATGCTGAAGGAAATTTATTAGAAATAATTATTAGTGAAAAAATATCTCCATTAACTTTTGACGAGAAGACAAGACTGGAGTTGTTTGCAGACGGTGAATATAAAATAGATGAAGATGTAGAATTATATACTCATATATATAAACAAGATGACGATAGTTTTTATGTATGCCAAGAAGTGAACAATAGAAAAGTACCTAATTCACAAGGTACATATAAAAATGACCAACTACCTTTTCAGTGTTTACGTATGATACGTGTAGCTTCTGAAGACTATGGACGTTCTTATGTTGAAGAATTTATTGGTGACTTAAAAAGTCTTGAAGGGTTATCACAAGCACTGGTAGAAAGTGCAGCAGCTTCTAGTAAAGTTGTCTTTATGATTAGACCTAATGCTGTTACTAAAAAAAGAGACCTAGCTCTTACTCGTAATGGTGACATTATTACAGGCTCACAAGATGATGTTTCAGTACTACAAACTGAAAAACAATATGATTTACGAATAGTAGCTGACTCAATACAAAACCTTGAAGAGCGTATGTCTTATGCTTTCTTATTACACACTGCTGTACAACGAGATGCTGAAAGAGTTACTGCTGAAGAAATAAGATACATGGCTTCACAATTAGAAACTGCTTTAGGTGGTGTCTATTCATTACTATCTCAAGAATTTCAATTACCCCTTGTGCAATTATTAATGAAACGAATGAGTAAGGCTAAAGAAATCCCAGCGTTACCTGATAAGAGTATAAAACCTACTATCATAACTGGTGTAGAAGCTTTAGGTAGAGGTAACGATTTACAAAAATTAACTGAGTTTGTAGGACAAATTGTTGGGCTAGCACAAGTTACCCCTGAGATTGTACAGACTATAAATCCTACAGATTTAATTACAAGAATTGCAACTGGTCTAGGAATAGATACAGACGGCTTAATTAAAAGCCAAGAACAAATTCAGCAAGAGCAACAAGCTCAACAAGAACAAATGATGCAACAACAAATGATGCAAGGTGGTGTAGATGCTGCGGTGTCTGCTGCTGCTCCAGTAGCTAACAACTTAAGCAAACCTGAATGACCTCTTGGTTTATCAGTGTTGTGATAAATTTTAGTTTACTAACATCACCTGTTGTTTCTCACTATCAATTAAAACAATTTAATTCAGAAATATCTTGTCTTAAGTTTGTAGTGGAAAATTATAAAGAAGTTGAAAGTAGTGCTGCTGAATACTTTGGGGAATATGAAATAGAAGGAATAAGATACAGGCTTGAAGACATAGAACTAGGCTGTATTTCTTTAGACCTCGTATAACAAAGGAAAAATAAATGGTAGAAACCGTAGAAATAAATGAAAATGAAACCACAAGTGAAGCTCCTGTAGTTGAGACAACACCTACTACACAAGCAAAACCTGAATGGCTTCCTGAAAAATTTAATAGCCCTGAAGAAATGGCAAAAGCTTATGGAGAGTTAGAAAATAAATTAGGACAACCTAATCCTGAAACTCCTGAGCCTGTTAAAGAAGATACTAAATCAGATATGGAGATAGCTGATAAAGCTGTTGAAAGTGCTGGCTTAGATATGGGAACATTACAACAAGAATTTGATAATACTGGTACACTAGCTGAAACAAGTTATGAAGCTTTAGCTAAAGCTGGTATTCCAAAAGATTATGTAGACCAATTCATTGCTGGTCAAAATGCTGTAAAGGCTTCACAAGAAGGTGAAGTTAAAGGCTTAGTAGGTGGTGATGAAGGTTATAGTGAAATGACTTCATGGGCTGGTCAAAATATGACAGCCGAAGAAAAGACTGCTTACAACTCTCAAGTAAATAGTGGAGACTTAGAGACTGTAAAGTTAGCTGTGTTAGGACTTAAAGCCCGATACGAGCAAGCTAACGGAAGTGAGCCTAGCCTTGTAAAAGGTAAAGGCACAACACCACAACCTGACTCATATCAGTCTTGGGCTGAAGTGACAGTTGCTATGAATGACCCAAGATATGCTAAAGACCCCGCTTATCAAGCTTTAGTTAAATCAAAAATTGCTGGGAGTAATTTATAATATGGCTAGAGGATTATACGCAAACATACACGCTAAACGTCAAAGAATAAAATCAGGCAGTGGTGAACGTATGAGAAAAGCTGGAAGCAAAGGTGCTCCAACTTCTTCTAACTTTAAAAAAGCAGCTAAGACAGCAAAGAAAAAATAGTTGTGCGACCTTTTTAGGTGGCAACTGCCAAAACAAATTGAATAATAATACTGACCCTTCTGCGGAAGGACAATCTGTTATTTAATTAGTCAAGATGTAATGGCTTTCAATAAACAAAACAACAATCAACAAAAGGAAAAACTATGGCAAATGCAAGCCCTGTAAGTGTGGGTAAAGTAAATGCTAGTGGCTCTGAAGATGCTTTGTTTCTGAAAGTTTTTGCTGGAGAAGTATTAACTTCTTTTGACAGAGCTTCAGTAACAGACGGTGCGGAAATGGTTAGAAGTATTTCTAACGGAAAATCAGCAACCTTCCCAGTAATGGGTAGAGTTGGTGCTTCGTATCATACGGCTGGCTCAGAAATCACTGGTAGTGACGTAAACCACAACGAAAAGGTTATTACTATTAATGACCTACTACTTAGCTCTGTGTTCTTATCGAACATTGAAGAAGCTAAAAACCATTGGGACGTGAGAAGTGCGTACTCTACTGAAATCGGTAGAGCACTAGCTTTCCAAAAAGATAAACACGTTCTACAAACAATCGGTCAAGCTGCAAAAGCTTCAGCTAACGTTGGTGACTCAGGATATGGTGCTGGTACTGTTCTTACAGATACTGGTATTGCTTCTGCAACTGACGCAACTGCTGCTAATGCAATGATTGACTCACTGTTTGATGCTGCTCGTACTATGGATAACAACTACGTTCCAAAAGAAGGACGTAAATGTTTCCTTAGAACAGAAGAGTACTACAAAATGGCTAACGCTACTAACGCTGTAAACATTGACTTCTCAGGCGGAGACAATGGCGGTGTTAAAGAAGGTAAAATAATGAAAGTTGCTGGAATTGAATTAATTCCAACACCTCATTTTGTATCTTCTAACGTTAATTCAGGCGTAGACCAAGGCTCAGCTACTGCTGGCGGCTCAAACCCTCAAGCTGTAGACTTATCTAACTTTGTAGCACTGGTATCACACCCTTCTGCTGCTGGTACAGTTAAGCTTATGGATTTGGCTGTTGAGTCAGAATACGACATAAGAAGACAAGGTACGCTAATGGTAGCGAAATATGCTATGGGACATGGCGTACTTCGACCTGAAGCTGCTGTTGGAATTAAAGAAGCGTAAGCTTAATTAATACCACAACATAATAAGGGAAGGTGGCTTAGTGCTGCCTTCTCTTTATGAGAGAGATATATGACACAAATAATTCCTACTACCGAACTACAAGCTGTAAACATTATGTTAAGTATGATTGGTGAAGCTCCAGTTAATACAATTACAGGTGTTACAAATGTAGATGTATCTGTCGCTAAAAATATTCTTGATGAAACAAGTATGTCAGTACAGTCACAAGGCTGGAACTTTAATACTGTTTACAACAAAGTAGTCACCATTGATGATGACTCTAAAATTCCCCTAGCATCTAACATTATCCAAGTTGATGCCAACGTAACAAATTTCCGTTACATGAATATTGTGTTCCGAGACGGTTTTCTTTATGACCTTGATAAAGACACAGATATTTTCACCACAGCTCCTACTATAGACATAGTAACTGTCGAGCCTTTTGAAACAATCCCTGAATATGCAAGACGCTACATTACAGCTCAAGCTGCTAGAAGATTTGCTGCTAGGTTTGTTGGTGCTGGAGATATTGTTAAGTTTGCACAGCAAGATGAAAGTGATGCTTTAATTAATTTACAACAATCAGATGCAAGAAGTGGAGATGTTAATTTACTAGAAGGAGATGCAAACACATTCTCTATAATAAACAGAACACCTAGAAGGACTTACTAATGCCTTTAGTCTCACAAACCATTCCCAATTTTATCAATGGTATTAGTCAGCAAACACCTACACAAAGAGGTTTAAATCAAGGCACTAAACAAATTAATATGCAATCTAAAATTGTGGAAGGATTGTGTAAACGTCCACCTTTAGAATACATTGCAACTTTAGATAACTCTCAAGTGTTTCCAAATACAAGTTATGTTTGGGAAATACAACGAGATGAAAACAATAAATATTTCTGTGCTTTTTTTAATGGTGGTGTGCGAGTATTTGATTTAAACGGCAATGAGAAAACTGTTTCCTACCCTAATGGCACTTCTTACTTAACTTCAACAACACCCAAAGAGACTTTTAGATGTGTTAATGTAGCTGATTTTACTTTTGTAGTTAATAGAAGTAAGACCGTTTTAGCAGACACTACAACTTCTGCTGCTAAAGTAGAAGAATTTCAAATTTATACAAAAGCTACTAACTTTGGACGTACATATAAAGTTGCTATTAATCACCCTGATATGGCTGATGAATTGGAAGTACAATTTCAAATGCCTTCAGGTAATGATGCTACAACTGATAGTGAATTTAGAGACACAGATAAAATTGCAGACATATTATTATATGGAACTTCAAGTACTGACTGGAACTCTAATGCGTCACAAATAGGATTTAAAGTAATTAATAAAGCTAGTGGAGCAACAGTTTCTACAACACAAGGTTTAGCAAACTTTTCAGGAATTTCTAGTCATTTTACTTTTGAAAAATATTCATCATTAATTTATGGTAAACCAACAGACGGTGATGCTGGTTATACTGTAACAACTTCAGACGGTGCTGGTAATACTTCTATGTATGTCTTAAGAGACAAAGTACAAGACTTTTCAGCATTACCTTACTATGCAAAGCCTAATACTATTTTACAAATTACTGGTGATGAAGGGGATACTCTTACAGATTATTACGTAAAATTTGAAAATGACGGAGTGTGGGCTGAGTGTATTGCTCCTTCTACTTCAGTAGGTTTAGACAATTCAACAATGCCACACGCATTAGTAAACAATAATGACGGAACATTTACTTTTAAACAATTAGATTATACTGATAGAGATTGTGGTAACAGTACAACTAACCCTGACCCAAGTTTTGTAAATAGAACTATACAGAATGTTACTTTCTACAAAAACAGACTAGGCTTTTTATCAGGTGAGAATCTAATATTATCTGAAAATACTTCTTACTTTAATTATTTTGTAACTACTGCAACACAAGTTTTAGATACAGATGTTATAGACATTGCTGCGTCAGGAACGACAGTTAATACATTACGTAGCTCCGTTGCTTTTAATGACACACTGTTACTCTTTTCTGATAATGGACAATATAAATTAGATAGCTCAGGTAACACTGCAATATCTCCTTTAACTGCTATCTTAAATTTAGTATCTAGTTTTGAGCATAATAGAAATGTACGTCCTGTAACGGCTGGTAAGTATGCCTACTTTGCACAAGATAGAAATGATAATACTGCGATAAGAGAATATTATTCAGATGAAGATAGTTTAACTAATGACGGTATTGATATTACTGTTGGTGTACAGGATTTAATTCCTGAAAATGGTTATCAAATAATTAGTAATAATATTGAAGACACATTATGTGTAATTGCATCAGATACGGCTGATAGTCAAACAGCTCCCTACACTACAAGCAGTGCTGTAACTACTACGCATGGTAATAGAATATATGTATATAAATATTTCTTTGATAATGCAGAAAAGGTACAATCTTCTTGGTCATTTTGGGAATTAGAAGGTGTTAAAATATTAGGTGGTTTAGGCACAGATAGTTTTATTTATCTATTTACTGCGGAAGGTACTAACACAAAATTATATAGAATTGATTTACGTAACCTTAAAATACCTTCTCTTGGTTTTAATATTTATTTAGACAAACGTGCGACAGTATCAGCGACATATAGTGCAAGCACTGATAAATCAACTTTTACTTCTCCTTATGGAGCATTAACTAATTTATTAGCAGTAAACGCTACTACAGGAACTAATTTAATTACTGTCAATACTTCAGGCTCAACTTACACTGTTGAAGGTAATCATACTTCATTATATATAGGAACAACTTTTACCAGTACTTACGAACTATCTCCACAATTTATTCGTGAAGAGAGTAGTAGAGGAACTATCTCAATAACTAATGGACGTTATCAAATTAAATACATTACATTTGATTTTGTAGACACAGGTTATTTTAGAGTAGAAGTAACTCCTGATAATAGAGATACACTGACTAAACAATTTACTGGATATGTAATTGGTCTTCCAACAACTTTAATTGATAGACCAAGTATAAGTAGTGGTGCATTACGAGTGCCAATACAAGCTGAGAACACTAAATTTACACTGCAATTAAAAAATGATTCTCACTTACCAACTTACATTGCAGCAGCAGATATTGAGGGGTTTTACCATACACGTTCAAGGAGAGGTTAATGGAAATAGAAAACCCTAGAGTAAGAGAAGCTGAGTTAAATGATGCTTTGCTTTTACATAAGAATTTAAGAAAAGATGATATAAGAGAAATACGAGCTTCAGACAATGTATCTCCATTAGAAGCTTTAGTAATGCCTTTTACTTACGAGGGCTCACAAACATATAGTATCATCCATGATGTTGAAGATGACATTATCGGAATGTTTGGTGTTTGTCCGTCTATTAATGATGATACTTTTGGCGTAGCGTGGATGCTTGCCACTGACAATATACAAGTTATCGGCAGAAC
>Ga0209535_1000851_pt1 | contig 21226 bp, 15 predicted proteins | sample LinPmetageLP28_FD_184041 | JGI IMG/M metagenome (GOLD analysis project Ga0209535, IMG submission 184041) | Marine viral communities from the Pacific Ocean - LP-28 (SPAdes) (version 2) | ecosystem: Environmental > Aquatic > Marine > Oceanic | place: Pacific Ocean | collected 2009-08-22
GCAACAGACGATTTAAACATAACGGTTGATTATCAGGCGGCTGCAAGTCCCCGCCCTGCCGTGCCGTCTACCCTAGTAACCGTAACTTTTGTGTCAGCGTTGCCAGAAACGCTACCAACACCGTAGGTTAGGTATGAGTAATAAGATTAAAAAATTTGATTTTGGCGGGACTGTTGGTCCATTTAACCCTGTTGCTGCGCTTGGCCTTACTGCACTTAATTTTGCGTTAGGTGATTTTTTTAGTAAAGGTAAAGAAGCTACTCCCATGACTCCTGAAGAAGCAGAAAGGTATGCTATTGAGGAAGGTCTAGCTACGTTACTAGCACAACCTACTCCCGGTATGGCAGGTGGTCCCGAAGATATTGAAGGTGTGGGTGAGCAAGAAGTAGACCTATTGCAACAAGCTGCGGAGTTAGGAAACACAGATTTAATTAATCAAATTACTAGCTTGTCTCCCACAGAAACTGTACGGAACATAGGCACACAGGTCGGTGAGGGTATAGATACTGTTTTTGACATTCTCAAGTTGCCTAACCCTACTAAAGTAATCGGCGCTCCCATACAAAAAAGCGGTACAGTAGTATGGGGGCAAACCAGTGGTAGCCCAGTAATAGGTACAGGCACAACGCCCGGTGGTACACAAACAGGAGTGACGACAGGCGATCCAACTATTGATGCCGTATTAAACAAAGTAACTGGAGTGCTTACAGGCAAAGCAGCGGCTGGAGATGTTTTAAGTAAAAGTACCATAGAAGATATTTTAGTAGGTACAGCAGCTACTGAAACGGGAATGTCTACAGAGCAAGTAAGAGACATAATTGAAAGCGCAAAAGATATTGTCCCTGCCCCTACAGCTATTGGTGTTGACCTTGGAAAAGAACCAAAGATTGGATCGAGTGGAGTAGAACAATTAGATGTTACCGGAGATATGGGTGCTCTTGATACGGTTACTAAAGGCACAATGCTTCCTCCTGCTGCTATTGAGGGTAAAAATAAAGGCGTAGGAGCTGGAGAAATATCTGATAGGGTAATTGGCGAAGGGCTTAAAGGCACAACATCTCCTCCTGACGATTCATCTCCTCCTGACGATCCACCTCCTCCTGACGATCCACCTCCTCCTGACGATCCACCTAAAGTAGTTGTACCCCCTACTGATACTGTTTCGCCTAAAGGTGATGTACCCGTCCCTAAAGGAGATGAACCCGCTCCTAAAGGAAACTTACCCGTAGAACAAAGTTCTGGAACTTTTATGGGCGGAATACGTACTTCTCCGGGTGAACTAGTAGACATAGATTATTTATACGATATAGGGGGTGAGAGCATATTTGCCCCTAAAGCAAAATCAAAAGAGCAGGAAGACCCGCTTGCTTACCTATACTCAGGCTACGCAGATGGTGGTATAGTGAAAGATTCTGACGTGCAACAATTTATTCAGTATTTAATGGGCGCAAGAGGTTAGCATGGTAGACGCAGTTATTCCAAGATTTAGAGCAGAGCGGGCCGTAGTTCCGGGCACTTACGACCCTACGCGTAGGCCGGGCAGTAGTGGGCAACGTTATTTTAGCGACATGCGGTATGCAAACCCAAACATAGGCCAGAGAATCTTTGACAAGGAAGCAGCAGGCTACGAAACACAAGCTGATTATGATGCTCGTTACGATACAGCTATGGATACTGCTATAGACGCTGCTAGGGTAGCTAACACAGAGCAGGTAACGGGATTGCAAGCACTTAATCTAGCTAACTTAGCTAGGGGTACACGTCCAACAGCTACAAGTACTGCCACTGCTGCGTCTACACAAGTACCTTATTTTCAACCTTCAGGCACGGAAACTGATTATGGGGTAAACAGTCTTTATAACTTGTTAGCTGACTATATAAAAGGCACTAAGCTTCAGCCGTATCCGATTGAAGAAGTTGAAGAAATTACAACAATGGCGCAAGGTGGGCTTGCTAGTATAGCCCCTCAAGGTATGTATTTAGGAGGCGCTACTGACGGCATGGCTGATAATATACCTGCTACTATAAACAATAACCAACCTGCTGCCTTAAGTGATGGAGAGTTTGTCATACCAGCGGATGTAGTAAGTCACTTGGGCAACGGCAATTCTAACGCTGGTGCAAAACAGTTGTACGGTATGATGGATAAAATACGTAAAGCTCGCACTGGCGATACTAAACAAGGTCGTCAAATAGACGCGAACAAATTTTTAGCTTGAGGATAGAATTATGGCTGATCCAGTAGGACAACCTGCAAGCACCACAGAATCCCTTTCAGGTTACGCTGCTCCTTATGTAACTGGGATGTTAGGTAAAGGACAAGCTCTTTCTAATATGCCTTATCAAGCATATCAAGGGCCACTAACTGCTGGACAATCAGGACTGCAAACTCAAGCTTTTCAAGGTTTAGCTGGGCTTACATTACCTACACAGCAGATGGGAGGATTTAATCCTACAAGCTTTACCTCCGGTACGACAGCTCAAGACTATATGTCGCCATATGTAGATGCTGCCTTAGAACCTCAAATAGCAGAGGCACAGCGACAGGCTGAAATACAGCGGGTGCAGAATGCCGGTAGGCTAAGCAAAGCAGGTGCTTATGGTGGGTCACGTCAAGCTATTATGGAGTCCGAAGGTCAACGTAATTTACTCAGGAACCTAGCTGATATTTACGGTACAGGTATGCAACAAGCTTATACTCAAGGTATGGGTCAGTTTAATACTGAGCAAAATCGAGCACAGGCAGCGCAAGATTTAACTAATAGATACGGCTTGTCTGCACTTGCAGCACAACAACAAGCAGGAGCAGCGCAACGAGGAATAGAAAGTCAGGGTATAGCTGCTGATTACGCACAGTTTAAAGAAGAACGAGATGATCCGTTTAAGAAGGTTCAGTACCAGCAATCATTGCTACAGTCATTACCAATAGAGTCTCAACAGGTGGACTATATAGGGCAAAGTGGACTTGCTGAATTGTTGGGTTACGGTGGTACTCTAGCAGAAATACTAGGGTCAAACGGGTTTGATATACTTAATAGATAACCAGCACCAAAATAACATAAGAGATCATAGTTATGGCGTATGGAATTGGGCAACAATTAGATGACGCAGGCAAGTTAAGCATAAAAGAACTTGTTCAATTACAAAGTGTAGATCCTTCGTTGATCTATACACTTGCGCTGCAAGAAAAGCAAAAACTTCAAGCTGCGGCTAGCAACCAAGAAGCTCTAGGTATGCAAACTATACCGTCTACAATTACCAGTCAGATGGAAGGTCGTATGCCGGGTGTCCAACAAGCAGCAGCCCGTACTGCTCCACGTCCTCAAATGGCGCAAGGTATTTCGGCAAACCCCGCTCAGAACATGCAAGCTGTAGGTGCAGCACAAGGCGGTATTATTGGGTATGCAGAAGGCGGGGCTACGCAAGATTCAAACTCAGAAGAAGCTCAGCGTCAAAGATATTTACAACTTAAAGCTGCCGAAGCTCAAGCTATCCAAACAGGTAATCAACTAGCTTTACAAAACATACGACGCGAGCTACGAAATTACGAAGGTAGCACTGCTGCCCAAGCTCCTGCACCTACTCCCGAAAATACAGATGGTATGGCAGGGGGCGGTATTGTGTCTCTTGCAAAAGGAGGCTTTCCTGATTTAAGTGGTGACGGCGAGGTTACCCGTAAAGATATTCTTATGGGCCGTGGTGTAGTGGGTAAACAAGAAGGCGGAATTGTTGGGTTTGCTGCTGGTGATCTAATAGGTGGGTTTGTAGAAGGAGAAGACGGCCCCGGTGGGTATACAGGCATTATGGGTGATGAGTATTACATAAACGGGCAGAAGGTTAATTATTTTACGTATACGTCGAATAAAAATGCTTCTGAGCCTACTCCAAGCTATGGAAAGAATTTAGTTCGTAACCAAGAAGCTGCAGACAGGCAATCTGAAAAAATAAGAAAAGCCAATGAAGCCCTTGATCGTCAAATAGCACAAGAGGAGGCTGCAAGAGTAAGACAAGCCGGCCTAGAAAACGGAACTATTCTTGACGACCAAACTGTATTTCTTAACAGCCTAACCGACAATGTAGTTGACCCGGCTAAGGAAATGTTTGAAACGTACGTAGCGGGACCGTATCGAGAAGCAGTAGAAAAAAGAGAGCAAGAAAAAGCAGCTGTGGAAGAACAAATAAAAAGCGACCGTGCGCTTGCTACAGCTTCCAGACCTCCAAGTTTTGTTACCGCGCTAGAAGAAGATAAAGCAGCTAAGGATAAACAGGCGACAGAATTTTTTACTGCTCTTATGCAAGAAAACGCCAACAAGCCAACAGGCGGTAGGCAAGTAATAGCGGACAAAGAAGAAGTAGTAGTAGACAAAGACGGCAAGTCAAAGCTTGAAGGTTTTATGGACGTGCTTGAGATACTAGGCCGTGGTGCTGGCGCATCTAAGGGTTTTGAAGGCTCTAAGATTTTAGAAGAGACTAGAGAAATAAAAGAAGCTGAAGCTGATAGAGCAGCAAGGCGTGAAGAACAGCAGATGGTGCTAGACGCTCGTAGTCTTGAATTAGATGCAAGAAACAAAGCAGCGATGGGTATGAAGCTTGGGGATTATGCTGCTAGCCTTACAGACGCTGCGATTATGATGACAGAAGAGTATCAGCAAATAAAAGAAGAAAAACTAAGGGTGGCGGGTGCAGGACTACTTAATCCTTTAACGGATAAAGAAGAAGCTAGAATAGATGTAGAGATGGCTGCAGAAATACCTAAAATAAGAGAGAAAAGAATTCAAAACTATCAAGGGCTACTCAGTCAATATAGTGGGGTTGGAGGACAAGGTGGTATATCAGACGTTGTAGAAGAATTTTCAGAGTACCAACCTAGTGGTCAATAGGGTAACGCTATGCCAGTAGTACGTATGCCCAATGGGGATTTAGTACGGTTCCCAAATGAGATGCCTAAAGAACAAATTAGTCAGTTTATCGAGGCTAAATTCCCCAATGTTTTTGCCGAACCCGAAAGAAAAAGTACTGTGGGAGAAGAATTTCTTAGGGGGCTTCAGACTACAGGTACAGCGTACCGTACTGCAGCAGAGGCTACGCTAGGAAAAATTATTGGAGATGAAGACTCTTTAAGAGACGCTGGAATAGCTGGCATAGAACGTGGCGAAGCTATAGCTGAAAAATTTGGTACGCCTCCGGGTCTTGCTCCGGTCCAAAAAAAGTACGAGGAAGAGGGGTTAGGTGCAGCAGTAGCAGAGGCACTAGGACAAACACCAAGAGCTGTAGCACAACAATCTGGCCCTATAGCAGCTTTTGTAGGCGGAGCTAAGCTAGGCGCAAAGTTTATGCCTGTGCCTGCACTAAAACCAATAGCGGGAATCATAGGGGGTTCAATAGCTACCGCTCCTCAGTTTCTTGGGTTTAACTTAGAGCGTCAAATTCAAGCACAAACAGACGAAGGTATTCCGTTACAAGATGTAGAGATAGATTATGACATCGCTTTAAAAACAGCGGTTGCTCAAGGTGCGGTTGAATCTTTCGGTCAGGCATTTGTGCTAGGTAAAGGTTTAGTAAGAAGCATTGTAGGCGGCAATAAAGGGCGAGCTTTTGCGGCTGGAGACAAACGTAAATTAGTCGCTTCAGCAAAAAGAAGTTTACCCGGAGCTGCAGGCAGAGGTTTTGTTGCAGGTCAAGCAGAAATGCCTGTGGAAGTAGCTCAACAAATATTAGAACGTAATCAAGCAAACCTAGATGTATTTTCCGAAGACGCATTGGCTGAGTACGGTGAGGCTGCATTCTTAGCCGGTACTGTAGGTGGTTCTATAGGTACTGTTGGTGGCGTTGCTGAAAGAAGCGGGTCACGTAGACAACTAGAAGCTCAAGAAGCTTTAGAAGAAGAAAAAGCTGCGCGACCTAGCTTTTTTAAGAACCTACTAGATGGAAGAAAAAAGAAAAAAGAAGAAGCTGCTGAACAGGAAGTCGAAGAAGTTATAAAGAGTAGCGAAGCTAAAGCAAAAAATACTAAAGCCGTACCGACAGACGTAGAAGAACTAAAGAAATGGGGTATGGATAACTTAGGTATTGGGCCGACAGCCGCTATATTAAAACCTGATGGGCCTATTGCAGGTAAAGACCTTACTGATCCTCAGCAGAACCAAGAAGTAATAGACGCTATAACTGTGTTTAGAGATAAGCTTCCTTTTGACTCTACTCGGCGGCCTAAGTTAGATCAAGCACTAAAGTACTTAGAGGACAATAAAACCGTTATTGGCGAAGCATCGTCGGTTGAAGAGACAGTTGAAGAGACAGTTGAAGAGGCAGTTGAAGAGACAGTTGAAGAGCCAGTGATCGTAGCAGAAAAAGAACAATCAGCCCCAGAAACAGAAGTAGAAACAGAAGTAGAAGCGCTAAGAAGAAAGGCGACAGGGTTTCAAACAGAAAAGGATACAACTTACGAGGAAGATGTTGCTGAGCGTAATGCTGTTGATGCTGCTGAACGACAGAGAAAGTTTGAAGCATTACAAGAAGTAGAAGAAGTAGAAGAAGACATTCCTCAAACTAAGCCTTTATGGTCTAAAGATTTGCTTGGCTTCCTTAGTGATAACTTTGCGTTTTCGCAAGAACAGTTTGATGAAGTGCAAAACTTGTCTGAAGATGAAATGCAGACCTACCTAGACGTAATAGAAAACAATAAGAAATACCGTAATTTAAAGTTTGATGGCCCTCTTGTTGAGGATACATCTGAATCTATAGCTGAATCTATAGCTGATGATAGTACTGTTGATGAGCCTTCACCTGATGGATCTAACACATTAAAAGATGACGCAGATGCTAAAGTTGTATTTGACCAGTTAGGGATAGACGAAGCTGGAAGTTTTGAACTTAGTACTGCAGAGTTTAATGCGCGACTAAAAGAAGCAAACGATAGAATAAAGGTAATAGAAGAGGCCGCTAAAAAGGCAAAAGAGCCGGTAACTAGTAAACCAAAAGACGGGGAGTTTCTTACTCGTAAAGAAGGGGACATCCTTGTAGACGAATCAGCGAAACAAAGGCCGATAATTAAAAGCCCAACCGCTAAAAAAGATACGCCTAAAAAGTTTAGGGTAGGCCAAGACAAACTATTCTATAACAATAAAACATTAGCGCGTCCTGCAGCGGCAGAACTGAATGCTTTTAAAGCTGCAAATCCACGTAAAGAAGATGCTAGTACTGGCGCAGAGATACTGGCTAACTACCTAGACGCTTATGATTCCCCAGAGGCAGCATTAGCTGTTATCGCTGCTGAAGTAAACCCTTCGTACTCAGAGAACACTGGGTTGGTACTTACAACTACACCGGAAGATGCTGCAAAAGCTAAAGCCTATATAAATAAAAGTATGGGTAAAGAAGCCAAACAAGCGTTAGCTAATAACGAAAACTTTATTGTTGAAACTTTAGCTGATGTACAACGAAGAAACGCAAAAGTAAAAGAAGACGAAAAAGCTCGTAAAGTAAGTAAGTTTGGAAGGGATAAAAAAACAGAAGAACTAAAAGACGTAGGTGCAGGCGCTAAGGGCGCTAGAGCTGTAGCCAAAGAAAAGAAAAATCTAGTGGGAGAGACACCCACACAGATAGCTAAACGCATAGAGGCCGAGGAAAAAGCGCGACGAGATGAAGAAGCAACGTCTCTCGCGGGCCAAAAAGAAGGTACTACTGGTACGATGGGCGCAGAGATAAGAAACGCAGAAAAAATAGCTAGGAGAACAGAAGAGACACTCGCTCAGAAAGCACGTTCGGACGAATGGATTGCCTTTGTTAAAAGTTTGCCAGCTAAAAACCAAAAGGCTTTTTTAGACAGCTACAAGAAAATAGCTGATGCTATTGCTGACCCAAAGATAAAAACTCTTGACGGCAAACCTAAGCCTTTTTTCTTACTTCCTGAGTCTATGCGAGCGCGAGTTATAGCAGAGAATAAAAAAGGTCTTTCTGCAACACAGAAAAAAAGGTTAGTAAAGTTTGAGGAAAAGTTTCTATTAGTAACTCCTGAGTACCAAGGGCCAAAGCTTGATAAGTCTGCTGAGTTAGATTTAGCTGGCAATCAGTTAACTACGGCTATTAAGAGTATTGTTAATGCTCGTAATGATCGGGGCGAAGATAAAAATGTAACCTCACTTATACAAAAAATAGAATCCCTTACTGCTAAGACTGGTGTAGTGTTAAACGGTCCTGACATAAAAGCAGCAAACCTAGACCCACTACCATCTGAAGCTTTGGAAGTGCAAGCAGGAGTGGAGGGTAAGAGTGCAATAGAAGCGGCTAAGTTCGTAGCTAAAAATGCTCCTAACAGAGATTTACGTGTCATAGCCGAAGCCATACAAAACAAACTAACTGCTTTTGAAAAAGCAGGGATGCCCGTAGACTTTAAAGTGCTTCATTTAGGAGACTCTGTCCCTGCAGATATGCAAACCGCACGGGGGTATATGGACCCTAAGATACCTTTTGCAGATGGTGTAGCAGGCAAGCAAATAATTCCAAAGCCTTTAGTACGAGTTAACGGAGCTGATATAACCGGCAAAGTGGGGGTCTCTTATGAAATAGTAACGCATGAACTTTACCACGCCGTAACTAGTCTACAAATACTAAACATAGGCAACATTAACGACGCTAAAACAAATGAAGCTGTAGCCGATCTTAGAGATGTAGCAGTTTTTGTAAGGGATAAGTTACAAGAAAAAGTAAACAGGAAAGAAAAGTTAAGTCTAATAGAAAAACAAATAGTAGCTAACAGAATTAATTTTCTTGATAACATACGAGAATTTGTTACTTGGGCTATGACAAACCCAGCAGCATCTGCTTATCTGCAAACCATACCGTATAAAAAAACAAACGCGTTTTCTGCTTTTGTGCGTATTATGCGCAACATGATTGGTCTACCAGAATCAGCTAATGTAGACACCGCGCTATCCGAAACTATTCGTGTTACTGAAGTTATACTAGGTAAAAACGCTGTAAACGCGGCTATGCGTAAAGCACAAAAAATAGAAGGCGCAGGCTTAGCGGCCACTGAGCTGCCTAATTTTGCTAGTGGTGCTTATGTACCCGGATTAAACACAATAGTAATCAGTACTACAACAGGATTAAACGAGCATACTGTACTGCACGAGTCTGCACACGCAGCCCTTGCTCAAATATTAGACAAGCCTAATCACCCGGTTACAAAAAAGTTTTTGCAATTCTTTGCCGACGTAAAGCCAAAGGTTGGGGATGCTTACGGTGGTACAAACATACAAGAGTTTGCCGCTGAGTTTGTGAGCAATGGAGAATTTCAAGCAATACTGCAAAGAATCAAAGCACCAAAAAGTGAAAACATGTTCGTCCGTATTCTCCAAACTATTCTTGAAGCATTTGGTATACGCAAATCACAAAGTGCTTACGACGTGACATTAAAGTTTTTAGGGGAGCTGCTAGACGTATCTCAAGGAGTAGAGCCTACACTAGCGGATACCCTATACCTAACTAATAAAAACATGGACGAAGTAATAGACGACACAATAAACGACTCCACAGATTCATTCGTAACCAGAAATACTGATGCTGCGCTCGATACTGTGTCTAAGATGAAAGACGACAAAGCTAGAGTGTTTGCATTGGGTGCTGCTAGTTTAGCTAACATGGATAACATGTACGGAGAAAATTCTCCTAGATACCGCAATAATAATCCGTTGCCTATAGGCAGACTAATGTCCTTTATCGAAAGGAAACGTGGAGAAGTTAATACGGCTATTGATAGAACTAGCAAAAACATTAGGAAAATGACTAAGGCGGAAAAAAACGCTACTCCAGCTCAGAAAAGAGCTTTTAATGATTTTGCTATAGATGCCCGTCTCCAAAGCATAGACATATTTAAGGCTCCACCAAAAGGAGTAAAACGTAAACTACAGTATAGGAAGTTAAAAAACAGATACAACAATTTACCAAAAGGGTTACAGGAATCGTATAAGACTTTGCGTACAGAGTTAGATACATACCTAAAAGAATACGTTGAGCTTATCACTGAGATACTGCCTGAAACTTCAGCTAAAGAGCTAATGAAAAATTTTGTTAACTTAGAAGGTGTTGTTGCTTACGTACCTTTTGAGCGCAGTGGTGAATACTACTATAGGTTTAAAGACCCCGCTAATTTAGATGAAAAGGGTAACCCAAAAGATACGCCTGTAGCCGCAGAGTCTCCAAGAAAAAGAGATATAGCCGTAGCAGCACTTAAAAAGAAATATGGACAAGACTTTGAAGTTCAACAGTACGACAACATTGACACTATGGGTGTACCAAAAGGGCTACCTGAAGGGCAGTTTGTTACTAAGCTTGTAGGAGAGATGCGGAACAATAATATTGATAGCGCAATAATAGATCAAGTATATCAGCAGTACGTAGCTATGTTTCCAGAAAAGTCTATTATGCAACAGTTTAAAAAATCTAAAAACTTGCCCGGTATGGATAGAGATATTATCGGTGCATACTCTAACGTGTCTATTAAATGGGCTAACAAAATAGCAAATACCAGATACAATTCGCAGATTGAAACTGCGATGCAAGAGATAAGAAGGACAGCTAAAGAATATCACGGCGATAATAAATCCATGATGGCTGCCTCAAAAGCCCTAACAAAACAAGAAGATTTCTTTTTAAATCCTACAGTAAATCCCATAGCTGCAGGGCTTACCTTTGCTAGCTACTTTGAATACATTTTAGGTAGCTTATCTTCGGCTGTTGTTAACGTAACTGGTTTAGTCTTTATGGTAACACCCATGCTGGGTGCACGTACTACATACCCTAAAGCTCTAGCTGCATTACAAGAGGGGGGAAGATTAGCCGCCGGTAAAGCTTGGCGTGACGGAAAACTAGATGGCCCGCTAAGCAAGTATAAAAATATGTATACTGAGCTGGATAATCGTGGACTACTCAAGCACACCGTAGCTAGGGAAGCATTGGAACGTGGTAAGACAAAAGGAAAAGACTTTGATGGTACGTTCTACAAAGCAGTAGAGTTATTTTCTACGCCTTTCGCTGCAAGTGAGCGTTATATGAGAGGAGCTACGGCTATTGCTGCTTACGATTTAGCGATGAAGAACGGTATACCTTCTGAAGGAGTGACTGCGAACAACGAACAGGCAGCTATAGACTTCGCAGCTAAAATGGTTAGGGATGCACACACTGGCGGTATGGCAGAAACAATGCCACGGTGGATGCAAAATAGTTTTGGCCGTGTTGCATGGACATTTAAGAACATAGTATTTCAACAAACCTACGTGGTAGCTACGTCGCTAAAGCAAGCTTTTATAGACTCTGATTTACCACCCGAAGTTAAACGTGCAGCGAGACGGCAGGTGGTAGGGACTTTTGGTCTAAGCTATGTGTTACTTGGAGCAAAAGGATTACCTTTCTTTGGTGGTATAACTGTACTTATGGATATGCTCAACTGGGTTTTTGGCGACGACGAAGATGAAGAGCCTTATGATGCAAGAGTAGAACTCCAAGAGATCTTTGGGGATTACTTTTATACCGGCCTTATAGGGTCTGTAGCAAATATAAACATTAGTGAACGTGCAGCTTTAGGTAGAGATATATTTTATAGAGACGACCCCAAAAGTATTGAAGACTATGGGGTTATCCGTACAATTGTGATGGGGCTAACTGGGCCAATGGGGTCTTATTTTATCGGTGCTGAAAAAGCTCTCAGAGACGATCTACCTGCAGGCAGATACGCGTTTGCTGCTGAAGGGTTAACACCTACTTTTGTACGCAACGGTATAAAATCTTATCGTTATATGGTTGACGGGGCAAGAAATAGGGACGGTGATCCCATAGACACCGACATCAACGCGTGGAACTTAATGACACAAGCAATAGGGTTTACCCCGGCAGACCTTTCAAATACTTATGAACAACGTTCTTCTGCTAAAAACTTTGAAAATAAAGTACTTGCTAGAAAACAAAATATACTAAACAAGTATAAGACCGCGAGAAAGCTAGGCAATAGATCGTTAGAAAGAGAAGCTGTAAAAGAAGCGTTAGCTTTTAGAAGGCAGTTCCCTACGCTTATGGATGATACTACTTTAGAGCGTTCGTACAAAGCTAGTGTGCGTATAGATAGCGAAGACACAATAGCAGGTATTACGTTTACTAAAGGTCTACGCTACAGAACAGATGAGTTCTTCGAGTAAGCTATACTCGCCATACCCTAATACCTTGCACTCCGTCTTCTATAACTATTTTATGCACTGTTTTATATTTTAAACGCTTCGTTGTTTTATGTATTTTTTCTAATGCCTTTGGTGGATCAAGACACGGTATAAGAAACGAATATCCCGGCTTAAACTTCTTCCAGTTGATCTGATAACTCACCTTCTCTATCTGCATCTTCAACACTCTCTTCTACAACGTTTTCCATATCTAAGAAGTCTGGATGGCTTGCGTCAAAAACTAAACACCTTACCGGCAAAGACATTAAGTCACTCCCCTTCGACAGCCTCTTGTTAGTAGGCTTAAGCATTACGCCTGTAGCTTCTAGGGATTCTAATGTGTCCTTGTAATCAATCTGTAGGTCTACACAATCCGCCTTAAAAGTTTTAGCCGTTATGTACACTAATTTTGTGTCGGGTTCGTACCGCATTAGCAGTGAACCTTTGGGCTGCATCTTTGGGTTTGCTCCGATAGTGTTACGTTTATCTATACCGTCCTCTACTACTAGCATGTGATTGTTGTGCCTGTTAATAAAGTCTCCTATAACAGTACTAGGGCTACTTATAGGCGCTAGCGTATCCACTCTCATTTCTTTAACACTTTTACAAACTTCGTTAAGTATATTTTGTATATCAAAACCGTGACTAACCCCGTCCTCATCTACATGAGTAAGCAGCCCTAGCCTTTGTGCTATAGCTCCGCCTGTTATGTTTACAGCAACTGCAGCAGACCAATTACGTTCCCGTTGAGTTAAGTTTAATTTTCGATCAATGGTAGCTTGTGTTTTTAGTACCGCTTCTTTTACTTCTTCTAAATGGCCCAGTAACCACTGCATATAAACTTCACCGGCAATGCCATAGTTTTCAATCAATGTATGGTCTAGTAAATCTTTGCCTTCTTGCGTAGATATAACAGGCTCATCTAACGGAGGAACCTTAAACTCTAGTAAACGCATCATCTCTCCGTCAGCTTTACTTTTAAGCACCCCAAGTTTTTCGTAAAACGATGCGTTAGAACTCGCAATAGATAACGTTCTCCAAGTAATAGTATTTTTCCTAAGCTCGTTAGCATTTGCTTTGGCTTTATCTTTCCCTCTTCCCTGTGAGTACGCATACAGTAACTTTGATGCGCTTAGAGGAGGCATGTTAGTTATCTCGTCCATAGTGTTTACTATGTTATTCAAGAAACCTACCTTTAGTATTTTACCAACGTCCGTATCTTCAGGAGTCCCAAGAAGCATTTCGGGATCGCCAAAAATACTGTTAGCCATACGCAATATAGTAGTTTTGCCTGTACCAGAATCTGCGTGAATGAAATTTATTAGCGCCCCTTTCTGCCCAGTAAATTTTAACAAGGGTGCGCCGAAACCCGACAATGCACCAAATGCTTGTATCTCTAACCCCTTTCTTCCGTACAACGAAAAGACTTCTTTCCATTTTTCTAACGTACCTTTAGGTCTAAAATAATCTACCATATTAGCTATAGAACTAGCCGGGGGGCTATGGTAAATACCTGTAGCTGTAATTTCTCTATCCCCCACAATAAATTTACTGTCGTTATCCGCCCAACCGAACTGCTCTCTCATAATGTTTGCCTTGGTTTGCCATTGAAGGTCTTTGATAAAAGTTGATAAATAATTTTGTATAAGTTTTTGCCGAGGTAAGTCTGCTATAACTCCATGTTTGGCTAGCTCCTTACGCAGCTCAGCTAAATCCGTGACTTGTACATTGGTCATCACAAATTCTTTTATGCCGTCCTTGGGTAAGTGATGTTTGATTATGGCAACAAACCCCTGCAACGGGTCTTCCATTAACTTAACTACATACAAAAAATTCTCGTAGATTAATTTAGGTTTGCTGTCCTCGTCTTCATCCCCTTCCGCCTCTTTATATATGCCTCCTTCAGCACCTCTAAAGTATCCTTGAGGTAGCTTCGGTATTTCAATCTCTTCTAGGATTTCATTTTCTACCTCGACGAAAACTTTACTCGTATCAGCCTTAACTATTACACGACCTAAAGATATGGGACTTCTAATCTTTTCCGAATGTACGCACCCTTCGCACCCGCCGGGGTTATTTATTTCAAATTCTTTGCACGTATGCGGACCCTTGATGCCTTCTACTTTTCTCTCTACTAACTCATAGCTATATTCTGGATGACCCTCAGAAAGCTTATGTATCGCTGTGTCCCTGTCGGAGCAAAACTGCGCTACTGATAAAGCATCGAACCACCTTGGTTCCACAAGAATAGCTCTGTTCATATAGCAGTCTGCGAGTTGACCGCAACCTTCTCCTTTAAGGCTTCTGCGCATAATCTTAGAGAACAGGGAGTCGTTGTTTTGCATAAGAGATTTACTGAGTGCGGACATCTCCTGCTTAGCCTTAACTACTTCACCCTCTCCAACTCCAACTATGCCTCGTATTTCGTTAAAGGGTATTGGATCTACAACACTTATAAGTTTAACTGGCTTCTCTTCCTCGCCAGAAACGTCACCTTTAAAATTAAAAGAGCCGATCGGACGCAATACCCTAGCGCATTCAAATACTTTGGTGTCTATATAGAAGCTGTTATCTATGCAAAGCTGCCTGAGTTTTTTAGCTACAGGAATCCATTCATCTCTAGGGACATCTTCTGCTAAAGGCCAGTACGCATGTAAGCCATTACCTGAATTTACTAACATGGGTTTTGGTAGCTTGACGGTAGAGCAGAAACTAACTAACGCCTTTAGTCCTTCAGCTTGAGTTTCATACCCGCCGGGCCTACCAGTTTTATCATCTAATATAGATTTGTTTGGCCCGCAATCTATATCAAGCCAGTAAGATTTTAAAGATTCGACGTTATCTTGTGTACGATTCTTGCCGGTTTTAAATTTTGCTAGGGTAAAAAATACACACCATCTGTCGGCTACATACTTTTCTATCTCCGCGTCTAACTCTTCTCTGGTTTCCACCATAGACTGACGCGTTGTAGTTTTACCTTTGACCGCAAGAAAACCATACCACCCACCCGCCGGGCGAACTAGGGCTATGAGGTCTGTGTTTTCCATTAATTATTGCTCCAACTTAGCTATTATTTTTTGTATTTTTTCAGCTGCTGAAGGTTTAGGAATAGAAATACCCACAAACCAGTTATATACCGCTTGGCGGCTAACGTTAAGCTCTCGCGCTACCTCGGTAACGGGCACATCGTTTTTAATGCACACCGTTCCGAAGTAAACACCAAGAAGACTTTTGTCGGCAGCCTGATTTAGTTCCATAAATTTTAGGCTATATCCGTAACTCATTAGTCTTCTTCGCTCCCCCATTCATCAATAATAGAGGAAAGGTCTTCCCCGCTAGCTTTAGGTTCTTCTTTCTTTTTCTTACGTTTGACTGGTTCTGCAGCCGGTTCTTCGTCGGCAAACGGATCAGGTTCGGGTGCACTCTGGATAGGTACAACATTTGATTCAAACCCGTCGTTAGTATCTTCAGCAGTGAAAGGGCTATCGGAAGAATCGCCTGCAACAAAGCCGTCTTCTTCTGCTTCAAAAGGAGACTCTCGTGATACCTTCGGGGCTAACTTTTTAACCATTACTGCTTTAAGCCTTAGCGATATGCCTCCGGGACTATTTTGACTCGGCTTGTAAGGCACAAACTCAACTTGTATATGCACTAAACTCTTGTGTGTTAGCTCAAAACTTTCATCAAGTTTGTTGTTCTTTGCATCGTATTGAGCGGGAATATCAGTTGGTCCACTTTCGTATGCGGCTTTTATCCTAGCAGTGGCTTTATAAGTTCCCCCGTCTTGCTTTTTAAAGTTCATTTTTAAATCATCATACTTAGCGTATACTTTATCTACCTTACGCTTTTCGTCCCAAGTCGTTTTCATTAGGCGGTGTAATTCTTTAGCCTCGTCTAGGTCCATTATAAAACCTAGGTCATAGGAAGCTCCGGGCGCATCTGAAGCGCAGGGGACACTGCGGTTTTGCTCATCGCTCCATTTGTACGGCTGATTTATTCGAGGCCAATCTGCAATTACATTCTTTATTACGTATGTCATATAGTGCTCCTTAAAAGGGTTAAGTTCTGCAGCTTTGTCAAGCTGTTGTATGTCTAAAAGTTCTTCCTGTGTAAGAGGCCGAACGGGTTTAAAATATATCCTAAAAAGGTTTTCTACCTGTGAAAGATATATCTTTGTCAAAACGGTGTGTAGTTGTTCTTTGTTGCTCTTGAGATAATCCCTGTACTGATACAAAGTCATCTTGTTAATTGACTTAGCAAACAAGCTAGCTCCGCCAATACGCAAACTACACGCCGTTAATGAGTTCTCTTCTACTAAACTAATAGTGGTGTAAAACTTACAGGGCTTGGTCCTAAAACCAGTTGCCCCTTTTATATTTTGAATGCAGTCAATACATCGAGAAGATTGTTTATTAGCTGCAAGTACATTGTCGTCAGGAGTATTAGAGTCTGAAGACCAACAAGTTAAGTCTCCGTCTGAGCTATAGTAGTTTCTTGATAACAAACCTTCGCTGAGTATTACTGCTTCGACTGAAGATGTAAGCTCGCCTGTACAAGGGTCTATAAACTGCCCGTCATTTGTTCTAAGTCTATTCACTTCTTAGAAGGTTTTCGTACTGAAATAACGTACTTAGTATTAGCTTGCAAACCCTGTGGTAGCACATCAGGATTATCAGCTAAGAATTCTTTCATGTTGCCGTTGTGAATTCTTTTTTCAAGTAGGTGTAAAGCTCCATGTTCGTTGAGAAACTTATAGAAAGACTCCCAATCACTAGTCCAGTAGTTAGACAAGACCCTACGACTAATAGTTCCTTCTTGTGTTTTCAGGCTATCTACATTTTGTTCTAAGCATAGCTCTAGCATCTTGTCAGAAATCTTAGCTTGTATCTCTTTAAGCTTTTTTATCTCGTCTTCTTTTTCTTTAATGGTATGCCTCACTTTCATGTAGTCAGAGGCCATTTTATCTGCAGTCATTTTAGTCACATTCGCACCTATTTATTTAAGGGGGTAGTGAGGATAACACCTCGGTAGACAATGTCAACAGTTATTCTATTTCTTTTCGGTAAAGGTCTACGATTTTATTATGGTTGAGTACATTTGTTTTTAGCATCCCATATAACTTGGCTTCTACCTCGCTACCCTGTATGTGTACAATAGTCATGCTGTGCTTCTGACCGGGTCTGTCTATACGTGCATTTGCTTGTAGGTAAGTCTCTACACTGGTGACTGGGGCGTACCAAATTATTGTGTCTGCTGCTGTTAGAGTAAGCCCATGAGATGCGGCTTGAGGCTGTATGATAAGCACCTGTGGATCTGGTTTAGTTTGAAAGTCGTCAAATATCTTACTTCTGTTGTTAAGCGAAACTTTTCCAGATATTATTTTTGCCGGTACTTTATTCTTGTCTAAAAAATCTTTTAGTAGTTCTATAGTGTGAGTAAACGGCACAAACACTAATACTTTGTTTGGTGCCTCGTTAATAACCTCAAGTACTACATTAAGGCGGTTCTTTACGTCGAACTGAACTACCTCTCGATCGTCTGTATATACCGCGCCGCCCGATATTTGTAGGAGCTTATTAAGGTTGGTAGCAGCATTTACAGAAGTCACTCGCTCTCCTGCTGCTTGCATAGTCATTCGCTGTTTAAGAAGTTTGTAATACTTTTCTTGTTGGGCAGTAAGTGGGGCTTCTCGATCTACTGAAACCACATCTGGTAAATCTAAGCACTGATCTTTTTCAAACCGTATAGCAGGCTGTAGCACATTATGAACTACTTTATCCGCGCCGGGCTTAGGTCTCCATATGTGCTGAGCTATCTTATACATTACAGTATCTCTGTACGGCGTGTAATACTTCGGCACTCTATGGGGGCTAACTAGCTTAGCTAAGCCGTAAGCATCTAATGGTGACTGAGCGGCAGGTGTGCCGGTTAACATCCACAACCTATCTATCTTCTTGCATAAATCTCGCATTATCTTCCAACGATTAGTTTGCGAATTTTTATAGGCGTTAGCTTCGTCTGCTACTATAAGGTCAAAGTTCCCCTCCAGTATTGCGTCTTTTACTACACCGACCCCATCAAAGTTAATGATTACAAACTCTGAACCTGCGTTTATTATTTTAGTACGCTGGTTGGATGTACCATAAGCAACTGAACAGCTACGGTGCATAGCAAACTTAAACAAGTCTTCTTGCCAAGCAGATTTCATAATAGACAAAGGGCAAACAACTAAGACTCTTTTTATTATTCCTAACTTCATTAAATAGTCGGCAGCCCATATAACAGACGCAGTTTTTCCTGTACCAGCTTCGTTAAAACAAAAAGCTTTTTTGTACAGGCTAAGAAAGAATGCAGTTTCTTTTTGGTGCTCGAACGGAGTAAGTTTGCCAGTCCACTGGTAGTCCCTGCTCATAGGAGAAGGTACATCTTTTGCCCCTATCTCAGCCAAAGCGGAAGCCGTTTCAAAGTCCCATTTAACTGCTACTTCATATAGGCCATTGTGCTCTCTCAGAATTTTACTTTTTTCTATGGCTTCAGTAACCAAATGCGGACGTTTAGTTTTAAGGACAATAGCTTTATCTTTTACTACCTGCATTAGTTATTTACCGGCTACTGATAAAGAACCTAGTTTATCCGACTCTTCTTTTAAATCTATTTGCAACCTTGCAACTTTAACTTCTGAGTAGAAAGATTCGTTTACTTGCCCTGCAAGTTTTGTAACCTCTCTGGCTTTACTTATATCCATTGTTCCATTTGCTACTGAAGTAATAGAGCTACAAAGAAACTTCCTTAGATCGCCTGTTGTATTAATTGCTGCCATTTAGTTTTCTCCTGATGTGGGTTGGTTAGTGCGGTTAGTCTTTTAATGTGTCTATAAATTGATTTAACAACTTGTATTTTTTCTTTTTCTATAACATGGTATCCAATACCAAATATAAAAAAATTGCAGTCTACGTTAGAGTACAAATACCTAGGGTTAGTATACATACCTTCGGTGTTTGTCTGTCTGTAGAAACGCCTTTTGTATTTTTCTTTGTGCATTAAACTATCTATTTTCTTCCTCCATTTGTCAGCGTCTTCGTAACTTAAAATAGTAGCTTTGTAAAAACGTAAGAACCTTTCCCTTACTTCGTCGTTAAAGCCTTTTCTTGAGGAGTACTTGTTAACCATAATTTCCCATGCACCTCTCATTATTACAGGTTGATTTTCGTCATCGTAACTACATTTAAACTTTTGTAACATGCGATAACTAAGTCTTCTTATACTAGGAACATCACCTTTGTAGGTGTGCATTGGTACTAACGGTATATCTGGCTTATTACCCCAATGGTTATATTTATTTGCTTCCTTAACAATATCTTCGTATGAGTACTGTATTTCTTCGTCGTTAGCGCAGGAAAAGTTTGGAGTAGTTATTATCTGCATTATGCTTTCCGCTCACGAGTGCTTTTCTCTGAGACTAACTTGCCTTTTGAGTTGCGCTTGAACGAACGGTTAGCACCGGCTGATTCTACTTTAGTATTGCCTGAGTTCTTTCCGCCCTTAGATATAGCCTTCTTGTGTGCTACATCTTTACCGTCGCCCTTACTGACTTTGCCATCTTTTGCAGCTTTGCGTCGAGCAGCATTACGTTTTGCACGGTTCTTCTTTTGCTCTTCTGTACCCTGATACTTAGCGTACTCTGCCTTATAATCTCGTTTCTTTGTAGCCATAATCATTTCCTATTGTGTTCACATTTAGTTACCGGACAGTACGCACACAGTGGACCCGATACAGCGTTCCACACACCATATTTTTCTGCCGAAGCTAGAGCCTCTAAAGGTCCATCGAAGGTGGTATATAAAAGCTCTTGCTCGTCTCGTGTATGCACTTTCTTTACAAACTCATTGCTAACTACGTAAGCTAATGCAGATTTTATGTACTGCACTTCAGGGAAATAAGTAAACGTCGCCGCTGCTAATATGTCGAGCTGTGCAGTGTCCGCGTACTTTGCACTCTTTCCGGTCTTGTAATCTATTAAAAACGCTTTGTCGTGGTCTACTATTACTAGATCAGCAATACCACGCCACCATACATCTTCGGCAAAGAACTTAGTCTTCTTATGTTTCTCTCCGTCATAAGATATACCAAAACGCAATTCACAATGTTTGTCCCCTTCAATGTTAGATAAAGAATCTAATATCGGATTCATGTAGTCGAATTTTTTAGGGATTTCAATTCCATCTTTAATAAACTGTTCAGCTGCTTTATGCACTTGGTTTCCATACACAAGGGCTTGACTGCCTTTATCTTTCACGTCTTTAGCTACCTTCAAGTGGTAGTATTTTTTGGGGCACTGCTTGAACGTGCTTATGCTACTGTAACTCCAAGCTGTCATTTTGAGCAGACCTTTTTTACTACCCATTGTCCGTTCTCGTAGACATTTATGTTCTTACACGGCACAAGGTCTAGTGTGGGTAATGCTATTGCTGATGCCCAAGGAAGTACGAGTGGGGGTAAGCTAAGCTTAGGCAAAGCAGGTAAGTCCACAGGTGAGTCGCAAACTTGTCTTTGCACTAAAGCCGTTCTTACATTGTAGTCATGGTCCACCCACACGTATCTACATTCAGCCGTACTTATTTGAGAGAGCAGGCAGAGCGTAGCTATTAACAATAATCTCATAACAACCCCTGCTTAATTAGTTTCTGGCGGTTAGCTTCGTGCAAGATTGCAATAGTATCTTTGCTTTGCCCAGAGTACGGTACAGCGAGAAAGTTGTTTACAAGCTCTCTACATAACCACCTGTCGTAAACTTTAAAGTCGCCTAAGTACCGGCCAAACTTACCTTTATCTAAAGTTCTTAAGGTAGCCGTCGTTCCGACTTTGAGGAAGTCTTGTACAAACTTCTTTGCGAGAAGCCCATGTGCTTTTGTTTCCACAGTTCCTCCGCGAGATTCGGGAGCATCAATGCCAAACAGACGAATCCGACCATTGTTACCACGTACCCAACAACCAAAACCCAAATCAACATCGACATCTAC